>Ga0207422_1000175_pt1 | contig 253206 bp, 243 predicted proteins | sample MarCyaLeptolynsp_FD_187757 | JGI IMG/M metagenome (GOLD analysis project Ga0207422, IMG submission 187757) | Marine cyanobacterial communities from Panama - species 1 Leptolyngbya sp. (SPAdes) | ecosystem: Environmental > Aquatic > Marine > Unclassified | place: Panama: Panama City | collected... | reverse complement strand
GCCTCTTTGATATCCTCGTCCAATTCGGCGGAACGCGCTTTTCGTGCACGGGTTACAGCAGTCTGAAGCTTCGATAGCGCTACATTCTTCTGACTGGTTGATTTGCAAGGTTGAATCGAGCCGGAAATCCCAGACGGGTTGTTCATTGCCGCTAGCCCCACACCCTGAAGATGCTCCAATACCGCTTTTAGATCGATCGAGTATACAATCGCGCTCTCTTTGGAGACAAACTTCGCCGTCCTCATTTCCAAATAGAAGGATGATATTGGAACCGAGTTATAGAACGCCCAAGCTTTCACAAATCTAATCAAAGGCTTCACCTTGCTAGATAGATTTGAGTTGATCGCCGTCACATACTCATTGTGAGCTTTTGGGCTCGACTTCATCCAGCCGCCTTGACCGTCTGGAATGTCGTAGATGTTTACGCCATCCTCCTTGCGTAAAAAGTCTGCTGGAATCACCTCCGTGGTTTCGGAGGCGACGGTTCCAAACGGAACAACGACCGCCGGGCTGTCGACGACTATCCCAGAGGTATTTGGGAACGTAGCCTGAAGAGCCTCCTTTACCTCTCTCAATGTGGTTGCAGAGTTGTTTTTCAGATTGTCACGGGGAATCCCGGCGAAATAGTCGGTGTCACTATAACCGTTTACGTTAGTTCCGATTCCTATCGACCCCGTCTTGAAAAAGCGGTTCATTCCGAACTTAGATTTCAAACAACTTTCAATCGAAGCCCTATGGCGTTTGACAGCTTCAGACTGCGATTTGACGAGTTTGAGTTTGTCGTGGAAGTCTCTAAAGCCCTGATCGATCGTTCTCGGCATCAAAAATCCAATGTTCGTAAGTTGCTTTCTCTTCTTCTTATACAGTTATTCGGGGAAGGAACAAATCAAGAATATGCTGATCTCCGAAATCACGACCAAAATACGCTTGAAACCAACAAGAATACTCAGAGCTCTCCCATCAGAGTTACACTTGCATTTTCGGTGCTGATTACCACCTTAAAAGAATGTCGAACGCTCAGAATCCGGTTGCTTCCGAAGACTTTTGGATCTCTGCAGTTAACGATTCGGGAGCGAGCATTTTTTCGTTTTCAGAGTATCTTGCGGCGCTCGCACTTTTGCTCATCGTCGTTACCATATCGGATTTCAGATATAGACTTCGATTGGCATTGCTTGGAAAGCACGTTCGTCCCGTCGCATTTGGAATATCAATCTTAGTCGGGTTGTTGATCCTTTTAACGGACTTTTGGTTCGAAAATCGTCTTCCGATCCCATATTTCATGAATAATCCGAACAATATCAAAGCTACGTTCGGGCTGGTTTTTTTGATCTTTGTTTTTTACCTGAATTACGTAGCGTTCCTTAGGCCTCGAAAGCTGTCAGAAAGATCCGCAGATCGATTCGTCTCAATCGGAATTCGAATTGTGGCTTCCGGAGACGAAAGCAAAATACTCACGTTTCTAGAGGAAATTGAAGATTCACTGGACGCTGTTTTCCAGCTGGCGTCCAAGATTACGAAGGACAAAGATGGCCAACCGGTTGCAACCGACGGACAAGGGGCAGCCAATGATTTAATCTTGCTTTTGGCCGATCCTCGAGTCTGTAAGGTCATCGCGAAGAGTTTTCCGCCGTTTGCCCAATTCGTGTTGTTTGCGTATCGGGACCACGGGTTCAAAAAAACCCCAATCTCACTATTTCATCGAAACGTTGCATCAGCATTTTTTGAAGACGAAAGCTCAAGCGTGTTCTTGGAACATGAAGGTTACGACACGGGATTTTTTGGGTTCGCGAAGCCGACCACAAACGTGTTGTTCGGCGACTATAATATCGTTCAAGCATCAACGGATGATGGAGCATCGCCGTTTGATTTAGACTACAGATTGCTCCGGCAGTTTAATGAGAAGCAAGCCAATGCTGTGTCGCGAGCCGCATTGGTCTTCTTTGAAGATTACTTAGATCAGACTTCAGGCAATTCTAATTCAACTGCTCTCGCACAATTGAGAAGCCTGTTTACCTATCTCCTGAGCGATACCGCTCGGTTAAACGACCCTCAAGTGGCAGCTTGGCCAAGCGACGTTTTAGGTAAAATAGAAAGCGTGGTTCACTTCGCCGAGAAGGCAATTGAATTGCTTGACTCTAAAGAGATCAAACCAAGCCGCCATCAACGTCGAGGGGGCTCGCTCCACCCTTATCGGTTTGTTTCAGAGATTGTTTTCTTGCTGATCGAAAAAGGGGCTTGGGTTAATACGGAAGAGTTCGTTTCGTGGGAGGTTCAACACAACACAATCTGGTCGCAGTTAATTGACCCAACAGTGGAGTACGCAGCTCATAGCGAAATTCGAAAACAAGTCTTTCGGCTAATGTACAATCAGATCAAGCGAATGAATGAGCATCCAAACTTTCGTGGTGCGCGAATTTTGGGAACGGTACTTTACGTCGTTTCGATCAACGAACTTGATCGCAATGACAAACGGGTGCGTGGGCAGTATCCTATACAAAAAGTTGCGTTAGATTGGGTTCGGCAAAACTTCATCTCTCTACACGATGAGTATCCAGTGGTGGCTGAAACTATAATGATGGGTTCTCTGTCCTACGATCCTGCAGCGAAGAGAATAACCAAGACGATGCAAGGTTGGCTCGGAAAACCGGGGCGCCAACACCACTTAAACTTAGACTAGTTTCGATCATCATCAGATATGAGATCGAGATGATCGATTGAATTCGCTGGCTGGTTTAGTAACGGATCCACTGTTTCGTTATGTCCGGTTTTAGGAAGTTCCTGCAGTTCCGATAACGTCTGCGTTCGGGAGAACCAGCGACAGATGGACGGATTAACGCTGATATAATATAATCAGAATTCTAATTCTATTTTTTCTATGATAGAGTGTTTTCGATGCCTCAGACTCTTTCCAACCCGTTGCGCAAACGCGGTCGTCATCGTGTCTCTGTTAGTCTGGCAGAGTCTAAGACGCTGAAACTCTATCAAGAGGGAAGGCGCTTGCTCGCTCGGGCGGACTTTGAAGACATTTCAATGGCGCGGTTCGCTAAGGCCGCTGATACTTCTGTTGGCGCCTTTTATGTGCGCTTCGCCGATAAAGACGCGTTCCTCGACTTTGTGACATCTCATACATTTGCCAGCGCGCGGCGCGGGTTTGACGAATCCCTAGCTTCACTTGCAGCGAGCAAGAAACCTGCTGAATTGCTTTCAAATGCGATGATTGCGCAATTTGCAGCGAAGGAATTTGCGGGGATCGTCAGATTGGCGGTGAAGCGGGGTTTATCAGACTTGAAACAACGCCGCGCATTTGACGCATACCGCGAACATATCATCGACCAAGTGGTTTCTTTATTGCCGGATGAAGCCGCGCGAGAAAGCGAGACCAAGTTTGAGGTCGCCATTCAAGCAGCTTTTGGGATTCTAACCGATCGCATTGTTTCAACACCTCGATCCGACCCACTAAAACTATCGGAGTATCACGGGACAATCCTGGGATTGTTTTCTAAGCCGTTTGGAACCTTAAGACTCGTGACGCCAAATGCCGACAAAGCGGACGAGCAATCTGGCGTCAAAAAGATATAGAGAACTGCGATGACCCTTTCCGATAGTTACAGCAACGGGTTTGAAAAGCACTTTCTGGAACAGCTCGCTGATCGATTTGAATTTAAGTCCGACGATGAAAGTCTTTTATTAGAGCTAAATGCGCTTTCCAGGCGTTATAAGCTCGATAAGCGCCTATTTAGCGATCGGTCCGCTGAGGACCGCTTACGTGCTAACTATCAGAAACTAAAATTAGAAACAGAACGGTTCAGAGCCTTTTTGTCTTCATCAGAATACGAAGACTTAGAAACCGATCTTTATTGGGCCGCGGTTCACAGTAATGAGCTGGAGCCTGACACCGAAATTCCTGTGATCAGTGGATCGGAGGCTAAACCGGGACACGCTTATTTAGCGGAGTTAGACTATTTACTATCGCTCTTAGATTTAGCCGCGGAAACAGGAACTGGTCAGTTTGCACCAACCAAGGGCCGGAAACCCAACATACCGCTCAAAAACGCTGTGAGACGGATCGCTTATGTCTGGTCTAATATGTTGGAGCGCCGTTTTACCGTCGATTATCATCAAGGAAGCGGACTAACGCCCGCATTTGAGTTCGTAAGGGTTATCTTTGATAAAATAGATTCAGAGATAACTGAAAACGAAATCATTACCGCAATGAGGGATGTTATTGCGGATCGAAACGCTGCTAACTCCTAGCAAGCACCGTTACTCACAAAAATGGCCCGGAACTTTCGACCGCATTACTGCCAGCGCTAATTGAGGCGTCGAGTCTTCTAAAGTGGTTTAATCGCCCCTCATTCCAATTGCTTGAGGATTAGCGGGGCGTGCGACGTGAAGAACCGACTTATAATCAGTGGATGGCCACGTTTGATGAAGGCGTCAGAAGCTGCTCGTTACATCGGCACATCCGAAACGACGCTGCGTCGCCTGGTTGCTGAAGGTGCAGTCGCTCAGCCTCTTAGGCGCGGCGGTGAGCGCGTTTGGGATATCCGAGACCTTGACGAACACGTTGAGAGTCTGCCTCGTGTGGGTGAGCCTGCCAATGATGATTGGAAAGGGCAGGCGCTATGAGGTGTTCGATGGCTTCGGTTCGTTATCCTTTCACCATGTATGACCATGACCGCTCTGGTCGAAAGCGCTGGTACGTCCGCTTGGTCGTTGATGGAAAAAACAAGAAGCGCAGAATTAGATCACCAGAAGGCTCCGAAGCGTGGGTGGCTGAATATAAAGCCATCTTAGACGACATGCAGGCGAACGAACGACCCCGGCCCAAGAACCCATATGTTGCGATTCACTCGCTCGCTTGGTTGATCAATCAGTACATGGTTAGCGCGGAATTCGCTTCAGCCAAACCAGCAACACAGGCCCAGCGACGATCGGTGCTACTGCGGATATCGCGCGAGAATGGTCATAGAGACTGCCGGACTCTTACCAAAGAAGCTGTCCAAGCTGGACGCGATGCGCGCGCAAAAACGCCGGGCGCAGCAAACAATATGATCAAGGTGATCAAGTCGCTCTATAAATGGGCCCAAGAATATGGGCATGTTGATCACAACCCAGCCGAAGGCGTGAAGCGCTTGAAGATGGGCGACAGCACCTGGAAACCCTGGACTCGCGAACAGCGCGAAGCGTTCAAGGCGGCGCATCCATTCGGCACGACCGCGCGCACGGCTTATCACCTCGCCTTCGACGGTGGTTTGCGCCGATCCGATGTAGTGCGGATCGGGCGTCAGCACCGCGACGAAACTCATCTTCGAATTGATCAAAAGAAGACGGCTAAGACCGTTTCCATTCTCATAGTTCCCGAACTGGCGAGGGCATTGGACACGGCGCCATCGAACGGGCTGAATTACATCCAAACCGACTTCGGCAAACCATTTTCGGAAAAAGGTTTTGGCGCAGCAGTTCGCAGATGGGTCGCGCAAGCTGGCCTGCCAAAAGGGCTCACACTGCATGGATTGAGAAAGGCTGACGGAGTCCGTATGGCTGAGGCTGGCGCGACCGAAAACGAGATCGCCGCCAAGCTTGGCCATAGCGATACGCGGTCCGCTTCAATCTATACAAAAGGGGCCAATCAGCAGCGTCTCGCGGATGCCGCTGTGAGACGATATCTAGAACAAATTGCCCCGCAAAATGCCGTTGCGGGGCAATTTTCAGAAGAAAATCTAATGTTTTCAGATGAGAACAAAAGGGCTGGTGGTTCGGGGGAGACTTGAACTCCCGACCTCACGATTATGAGTCGTGCGCTCTAACCAGCTGAGCTACCGAACCATCAGAAGCGCGCTGCATACACTGGGCATCGAGCCTCGGCAAGCACCCTTATGCGCCCAAAATCAGCGCGGCCAGCGATCCTCCAGGGTTGCTGAAACGAAATGCTGTTCGAGCTCTGGGCTGGCAAAGAAGAAGGTGGCTTCTGTGATCACTGCCTTATAATTCTGACGGATCGTTCGAAACCCGGCTTTGGCCTCAAAATTCAGCGCAAATTGAGAGACATAGGTGAGGCCCCATTCCGGCTCAGTCTCCAGCAGATAGCTCTGTTCAAACCGTGTCAGGCGGCCCCCATTTGGCCCTCGGACCGGCCGCGGCAATGCATAGTCTATGCGCAGGAAACGACCCTTGAGCGGCTCCATCCAGGCTTCGGCTTGCAAGCGCTGGGTGGCCCAGACATCAAGCGCGGTATCGTTGGCTGAGGGGGCGTGGTGGAATTTCAATCGCCATGCCGGGCCGAGATCGTCGACAAAGACGGTCTCGCCGAAACTGGCGCGCAAATCATCGGGAAACAGGCGGCCATCCGGCGCGGTTTCTGCCCCCCATGCGGCTGCGGCCTGATCGAGATCGGCATCTTCGCCTCGGGCAATGGCCAAACGCCAACGGCGATCTTCGGGCAGGCGGGGATCGAAGATGAAGGTCCGGCTCGCCTTTTTGGTGCTCATTTCCACGGTAAAGGCGGCGCGCAGGCTCTCTGGCGCTTCGGTGGCGCGCAGGGCCTGATCCATCGGACCACTGCCGACAATCAAAGGAAACGCGAAGCTCAGAACCAGACTCATGTAAAGCTGTCTCAAGTTTAATTACGTCTGGTTTAAGGCAGACAAGATTAACTTTAGAGCTTGCCGATTTTTGGTTTATGCGGGGTGAACAATCTGTTTATCAGACACATGAAAAAAGCCCGGCGAACGATACTGTGTTCGCCGGGCTTGTTTTTGGAAACTCTGCCGCGCTTATGCCGTCGGAAGTTTATAATCCTTGAAGATCTCGCGCAGCTTCAGCTTGTTGATCTTGCCCGTGGCGCCAAGTGGGATTTCTTCGATGAAGGCCACATCATCCGGCGTCCACCATTTGGCGATCTTGCCCTCTAATTGGGCGAGCATTTCCTCCTTGGTGGGTTCTTGGCCTGGCGCAGCCTGAATGATCAGCAGCGGACGTTCATCCCATTTCGGGTGATAAATGCCAATCGCGGCGGCATTCGCCACTTTCTCGTGGCCCACGGCGATGTTTTCGATATCGATGGAGCTGATCCACTCGCCACCAGACTTGATCACGTCCTTGGCGCGGTCGGTGATTTGCATGGTGCCATATTGGTCCATATTGGCCACGTCGCCTGTATCGAAGAAGCCATCATCGTCGAGCACGTTGCCGCCATCGCCTTTGAAATAACCGGCAGCGATGGCCGGGCCGCGCACAACCAGTCGGCCCGATGTTTCGCCATCCCAAGCCACGTCATTATTCTCATCATCGACGATTTTGAGTTCGACGCCAAAGGGCGGTCGACCCTGTTTCAGCTTTTGCGTCATACGGGTGTCGATATCGGCATTCATCAGATGCGGCGGCAGGGTCCCCAGCGTGCCGAGCGGGCTGGTCTCCGTCATGCCCCAAGCATGGATCACGTCGACTTCGAACTCAGTCTCAAAGGCCCGCAGGATCGCTTCGGGCACGGCTGAGCCACCAATCACAACTTTCCTGAGATGCGGCAGCTTGAGATTGTTCTCACGCAAATAGCCGAGCAGACCGAGCCAAACGGTCGGCACCGCTGCGGTGATTGTCACTTTTTCCGTATCCAGCAGCTCATAAATGCTGGCCCCGTCCATTTGTGCGCCCGGCATGACCATATTGGCGCCGGTGGCCGGGCAGCCAAAGGCGAGGCCCCAGGCATTGGCGTGGAACATTGGCACCACCGGCAAGACAACATCGTCTGAGCCCATACCCATGGCATCCTTGGACATGGTGATCATTGTGTGCAGCACGTTTGAGCGGTGAGAGTACAGCACGCCTTTCGGGTTGCCTGTCGTGCCGGAGGTATAGCAAAGCCCGCAAGCGGTCTCTTCTGGGAAATCACCCCAGCTGGCATTCTGTGATTTACCAGAGACCCAGTCATCAAAGGCAATCGCGCCAAGCGAATTGTCGGGCAGGTCGTCTGCGCCGGCGAAGATGACGAAGGTCTTGATCGTTTCGAACTTGTCTTTCACTGCTTCAACAATGGGCAGGAAGGTAGTGTCGAAGATCAGAACTTTATCTTCGGCGTGATTGGCGATCCAGGCGATCTGATCCGGGTGCAGACGTGGATTGATCGTGTGCAGCACCGCGCCGATGCCCATTGTGCCATACCAGGCGGCCATGTGACGGGCCGAGTTCCATCCCAGCGTCGCGACCCGATCACCCAGGCCAATTCCGCCTTCGATCAGGGCGCCAGAAACCTGTTTGGAAAGGTCGTGAAGTTCAGAATATGTGGTGCGGACAATATCGCCGCTGACCCGGCGCGTAATGATTTCGCGGGTCGGGTTAATTCGCTTGGCATGTTCTAGAATTTTATTCGTGGTGAGCTGCCAGTCCTGCATGATGCCTTGCATCTATGATCCTCCGTGAACCTGTATTGTATTTGCCCCTTTCGGGCCCTCTAGGATGTTGTAGGTTGGCGAGCCTAGATCGGCAAGAATCGAAAGTGGTAAAACCATGCGACGTCTCCTCCCATGCGTTCTGGCTGCGGCCGGTCTCGCGCTATCAGCGTGCCAACCCGAGGCGGGTGAGTTCAACCCGCCTGGCGGTGAACACACCGAGATCTCGGAACCAGATCCGACGGGGTCGCCTTCGCTCGCTGAGCCCGTTTCGGCCTATTCTGTGGGCCCGTTGCCCGAGTTTTTCGATTGCGTGCGTGAAAGCGGCGGTCTGCTGATCGCGTCGCATCGCGGCGGGCCCGCACCTGGCTATCCGGAAAATGCGATCGAAACCCTGCAATACGGGCTCGATCGCGGCATCCTGATTCACGAGATTGATGTCGCTGAAAGCCGCGACGGTGTTTTGTTCCTGATGCATGATCGCTCCCTTGGCCGCACCACAACGGGGGATGGATTTGTCGCCGATACGGACTGGGCGACCATCCAGGGCCTCAACCTCAAAGACGATAGCGGAGCGATTACATCCTTTACGCCGCCCAATCTTTCAGATGTCTTGTTATGGGCCAAATCGACCGGCGCGATTGTCGAACTCGACAAGAAACCGACCACGAGCTTTCGTAACATCATCTCTCACGTGCGCGCCGCCGATGCGGAGGACCATGTGGTCCTGATCACCTATGATGATGCGCAGGCCAAAGAAGTGGCGCGCCTGGCCCCCGATTTGATGATGACCGCCAGCGTGAACAGTCGAAACCATCAGGAAGAATTAGAAGCCGCCGGGCTCAACCCGGACCATCTGATCACCTGGATGGGCATCAGCAATGCCAATCCCAGAGCCTTCGAAGCGGTTGGGCGTCGCGGCGTCGAAACCGCGTTTGGCACGCTCGGCCGGCCTGGGGAGCGGCTGGATGATCTGTATTGGCAGGATGGCGACCCGAGCGAGTATCAAGCTCTGGCGGATGGCGGCCTGACCATGCTGGCCACAGATACGCCGTATCGAGTGGCTGAAGCATTGCAGGTTGATGATCTGGCACTATCGGCTTGTGCCGGGCGCTAAAGGACAAATCTCGCCCGCTCATTCGAGCTGATAAATTCAATCATCTCGTCAAAAGAGGCACGTTCCAATGTGGCGAAGGCGGCGATGCGCTTGCCGTGAGATCGGGCGCTATCGAAGCTCTCATCTGCATGGCCGACCGCGGCGGCGTAGAATTGCATACGCCGCGTTTCTCGCTGTGGACGCAGGCCCTCCAGCATCGCTCGAACACCGACGGCGAGGATAGCAAACACGATGGCGAGCGCCCCGAGAATAGAGGTCCACGTCTCGAAATTGCCTTTGAACGCTATCAGCAGCGCGATGAAGTTTGATATAAAGGCGAACACAACCAGCAAATAACTCAGATTCCCCAGGATATGTAGTTGCTTGGCCGGGCTCGACCAGAACTTGCCTTCCGAGGACAGGACATAATTGGTGTACTGGATCTGTCCCCGCATCCGCGTTTCCTGCAAGGCCTGGAACACTTGATTCAAGGCTGTCTCGTGCGCTGGGTCGGGTTTTGAAGCCGCAGCAGTCGCCCAGCTTTCATCGATCCAGAAGGCCGCTTCTGCTTTGGGGTCGATAATGCTCTGGCCAGAATACGCCGCTGCCGACGTTTCGGTATATTTGGTATACTCGCTGGCGACCTGATCGATGAAGCTGCGCTTGAAACGTCGGAAACTCAAATCTCGCTTTTCCAGCCACGCGGCTTTGGTCGATTCTGATGATGCGACGGCCGCGATTTCGACCGCGTGCGCGATGAGATATTGCGCATGCCATTGGCGCAATCGTTCGGTGATCAGGCGTTTCATCAACCAATCGCGCTTCACTTTGCCAAATCCGAGGCCAAGATTCCCGAAAAACAGGGCCAGGATGCCGCAACCGGCGCCGAGAACGGCAACAAATTGGAAGATGTTGGCTTCGTCGTCGCCGAACAGTTTCAGGACGCCCTCAATAATCGACTCGAACGGGAATGACAGGAGGGAGATCGTGGCGAAGGCAAGCGCCGCGCAGCCAATATGGCGCGATCTGTTTTTGGCCTTCACCGCAAGACCATCGACGCGTTCAAATTCCGCTCTTAGCTCCGGATGATCGAGGGCAAAGAAGATGTCGGGATAGCTCTTTTCGGCCAGCGCTCTGTCTTCTTCAGAGAGCAACAATTCGTCATTGTATCGAAAGCTCAATCTGGTGCCCCCCGAATGCTTCGCGAAAGCGTAGAAAACACGCTCCCTACGTGGCTTGCAAGATGGCATCGCTGTTGATGTCTGAATTATCTGAACTTTTCTGCTAGGGCCGCCGCCAACCGGAATGAAGTTCTGCTTTAGGTTGCCTGATATTTATGTCATGTCTGACACGGAGATCGCATTAACTATAAGAAACATTGGGAGATCGGGGACAATGGCGGACATTTTCCTATCGTATAGTCGGGCGGATCGTCCGACAGCGCAGACGATTGCGGAAGCTCTGGAAGCTGAAGGATTTTCTGTTTGGTGGGACAAGGTCCTTCGTGCCGGTCAGACCTATGATGAAGTCACCGAAAACATGCTGCGTGATTCCAGTGTGGTGGTGGTGCTGTGGTCGCAGACGTCGGTGAAATCAAAATGGGTGCGCGCAGAAGCGACCCTTGGACAACGCAGTTGCGAGATGGTCCCGGCCATGATCGAAGACGCGGATCGGCCGATCATGTTTGAGCTGACCCAAACCGCGGATTTGATCGGATGGGGCGGGGATCGAAATGAAGCGCGCTGGGGCGATTTCGTCGCTGATATCAAGCGGTCTCTGGACAAGCATGATGCCGCCGGGGACGCCGCTGCGGCCCCAGCCGCAGCCCCCTCGGCCGCCGGGCAGGATGATGCCACTATCGAGACCGTGTTCTGGACGTCGATCAAGGATGGCGACGATCCGGCAGATTTCGAAGCCTATTTGAAGCGCTATGAGAACGGCCATTATTCCGATCTGGCGCGCAATCGCCTGGCGGCGCTGGGCAGCTCCGCACCAACGGCCCCGCCACCTGAGGCTGCGCCGCAGGCCCCCGCGCCTGCGCCAAAACCTGAACCCAAGCCCGAGCCCGTGGCGGCTGCCGCCAGTCCGGCGCCCGCAAAGCAAAAGAAGTCGTCCAACCCGCTGCCGTTATTGATTGGCGCACTCGTGGTGCTTGGCGCCGGGGGGTGGTTTGGACTGCAAATCCTGAACGGCTCGGATACAGACAAAACAGAAGAGGCGTCCGATTTGCCAGACGTTATGGTCGCGACCGAAGAGGACGAGAACGCGGCGGTGGCGGCTTGCGACGGGTGTCCTGAAATGGTGGAGATCCCAGCTGGCTCCTTCACAATGGGGTCGCCCGCCTCTGAAGCCAATCGATCCGGTAATGAAGGCCCCGAGCGGCAGGTTTCGCTGCGTCCGTTCGCGATCAGCGCAACGGAAGTGACCTGGGCGCAGTGGCAGCTTTGTGTCGATGATGGCGGTTGCCGGGCGGCGCAAGGCAGCGGTGAGGGAAGCTTGCCCGTATCAGGTGTGAGCTATGAAGACGCGACGGCTTTTGCCGATTGGCTGAGCGCTCAGGGGGACCGCCGTTACCGTCTGCCGAGCGAAGCGCAGTGGGAATATGTCGCCCGCGCGGGCACGGCGACGCCCTATTGGTGGGGACAGGACTTCCAGGGGCCCGGCGTGGTCACCGGCGCGGTCAAAGATACAGCCAGCTTGCCGGACAATCCCTTTGGCGTGTCAGGCATGCTGGGAAATGTACGTGAATGGGTGGCAGATTGCTATATCAACACCTATGCGGATGCGCCGTCCGATGGCCGTGTGGTCGGCAACGCCAATTGCAGTCAGCCTGTGGTGCGCGGGGGATCCTTCCGCGACGGCGCGGCGGAACACCGCTCCGCCAACCGCGCGAGATTTCGGCGCACCGTCCGTGATCGGTCGCTCGGCTTCAGAGTCGTCGCTGAAACCGGCAGTTCTTAAGGTTCGACCCGTTCGATCACGACGCGGCGGTTCAGCTGCTCGGCAATGCCATCTTCGGTTTCGACGGCCAGGTCGGACTCGCCATACCCGATCGTTGTGATCAAACTGCCATCGACGCCGCGCGCGACGAACCAATCTCTTACCGCGCCGGCAAACCGTACCGTCTCAATGCGATTTTCAGCTTCCGATCCGGCCGTGTCGTGATAGGCGCGGATGGTGATTGAGCCGATCTCTTTGTCGGAGGCGAGCACGCGTTCCAGCACCGCTTCATACGGTGTCAGATCGAGGTTTTGATAATCAGAGACATAGAAGGTGGTCGCTTCCGGCTGAGACTGTGGCTCCAGGATGGGTTCAGGCTCAGGCGGCGCAAGGCTGCGATCACGCGGCGGGGCTGATTCCGGTTGGATTGAGCGCGTGTCGGTCGAGGGCGCCACGGCAACGCCGCCGGCCGGAAATGCCGTGCGATGAAGCTTGCAGGCCTCGGTTTGCGGCGTGATCGAAGAATTGACGCGGTAATACTGATCGCCATCCGGCAAGCCACCATAACGCGCGACCTCCAAGGCCCGATCCTGGGGCCGGGTTTCACCGATCGTACACATCATGTCCCAGAGAATGGTCGGATTGTTCGAGTAATAATTGTGCCCAAGCCCGAACAGCTGCGTGGCGACCGCGGTTGCATCAATCGTCTGATAGTTTTGGGCCGCGCGGATATAGGGTTTGTCCGTGTCTGTATCACCGAGGCGTTTGGCTTGATTGATCAAATTGGAGGCGTCCAAAGCGCGATCGGTGTCGGATGTATAAATCGTGACATTCGCATCGAGATTATCGAACACGCCATTTGCGGCATCAAAGACGTCCCGCTCAACATCCGCGGCGACCAGCAAGATGCGAAACTCCAGATCGTCGCGATTGTGGCGTTCGAGATAGTCGCGCGCATAATCCTCGAGGGCTTTGGTCAGCAGCCGATTGCCCATGGAATGTGCGATAATATTGATCCGGTCGACATCAATATCCTCGGTGATCAGGTCAAGAAACTCTTCCAGATAGGGCGCTGATTTGATCGATCGATCGCGGTCGCCATGATAGAAATCGAGCGAGACATTACCGGCGGATGGCCAACTATACAGGACCGGAATGCCGACATCATAAGACTCGTTTCGCGACAAGTCGTGCGAGAGCTGCGCGGTTCGGACCAGTGCCTCGTCAAACGCAACATTGAAGCCATGCACGAATAGTAGGATCGCATCGGAACCGTCATAAAAAATGGCGTCCTGAAGCGTTGCCGTGAAGGTCTCACGACCGCTCGTCGTGATTCGTGTCAGAAAGACATATTCGGCCAGTTTGTCGGCGCTGGATGGCGTGGCCCCCTTGGCATGTGGGGTTTCCCCGCTTTCACGGCTGCCACCTTCCTCGATCAGTTTGGGAAGCCACACATCAGCCCGGCCCAGCCGCAGCTGCTCGGCGCTCTCAGCCGTGCCTTGGAGCACATCGGTCGTCTCGGCGGCGAGCGCAGCGTCGCCCGTTTCGAGCTGGCGATTGGTGCCATACCAGACCCGAATGCAATCGACTTTCCGGTCGAGATCGCTTTGCGTGATCAATTGCTCGCAATCGGTACCGAAATCAGGATGGCGAATAATCAGAGGTCGATTGAGCCACCACCAGGCTGCCGCGCTGCCAACGCCGACAATGATTAGAATACCAAGAAGCCACTTCCACACGGGTCACCTCCCATAACTCAACTGCCCATTATTAGATCAGATTTGGGGCCCAGAACAAGCATTGCTGCACGGTGCGCACCGACCGCGTGCGACCGACTTTCGCAATCTGGCAAATTACGCCTATATCGCTCGCAGCTTACAACCACTCGAGCGCTATTATGTCTGACTTACTCCTCTTAGCCTTCATTTTGCTGTGTGCCGGGATTATTGCCGTTCCAATCGCGACGCGATTGAAGCTCGGCTCGGTGCTCGGGTATTTGATCGCGGGGATCTGTATCAGCCCTCTGCTGGGCCTTTTGGATGTGGATGTCATCGCGTTGCAGCATTTTGCCGAGTTTGGCGTTGTGATGATGCTGTTTCTGGTCGGAATGGAGCTCGAACCCAAGCTGCTGTGGCAGATGCGCAATCGCCTGATGGGACTGGGCGGCGGACAAGTCATGATGACCATGTTGCTGGTCATGTCTGTCGCGATGGCGTTTGGGCAATCCTGGAATACCGCCCTGATAATCGGGATGATTCTTTCGTTGTCATCGACCGCGATTGTGCTGCAGACCTTGAATGAGAAAGGTTTGATGAAAAGCGATGGCGGTCAGGCGAGCTTTTCCGTGCTTCTGTTCCAGGACATTGCCTTCATACCGATGCTGGCCATCATCCCATTGCTGGCCTTCCCGGAAGTCGCAAACCTTACCGCTGGCGGCGGTGATGAGCATAGCCTGAGCCTGGTGGAAGACCTCAATGGTTGGCAAACCATGCTGGTCACTGTTGGCGCCATCGCGGTCGTCATTCTGGGGGGAAACTATCTGACGCGTCCGCTGTTCCGCTTTGTCGCCGGGGCGAAGTTGCGCGAATTGTTTACCGCCACGGCGCTTTTAATGGTGATCGGGATCGCGCTCTTGATGACGCTGGTCGGTCTGTCACCGGCGCTGGGAACGTTCTTGGCGGGCGTTGTATTGGCCAATTCGGAATACAAGCATGAATTGGAATCAGACATCGATCCGTTCCGCGGACTGTTGCTCGGTCTGTTTTTCATAACGGTGGGGGCTGGGATCGATTTCCAACTTCTGTCCGACCAGTTCGGCCTGGTTATCACCATGACCGTGGGACTAATGGCGCTGAAAGCCTTTGTTCTGTTCTTGCTGGGCACGGCGTTTAAGATTCGCGGCGCGCAGCGCTGGTTGTTCACGCTGGGTGTGGCGCAGGCGGGTGAGTTTGGCTTTGTGTTGCTGGCCTTCACGACCTCGAATGCGATCATTCCGGATGCTGTCGCCGATCTGCTCTTGCTCGTCGTCGCTTTGTCGATGCTGATCACGCCGCTCCTGTTCATTCTGTATGATCAGATCGTGGCCGGCATTTACAGCAAGGACCAGGAGCGCGAGGCCGACGAGATTACCGAAGACAATGGCATCATTATCGCCGGGCGGGGCCGGATTGGCGGGATTGTTGATCGCATGTTGCGGACGGCCGGTTATACATCCACGGTCATCGACTATAGCTCCAAGCAGCTCGACATCTTGCGCGCTTATGGGGTCAGCCACACCTATTTCGGTGATGCGACGCGGCCGGATCTGTTGCACGCGGCAGGGATTGAGAAAGCCAAGCTGCTCATCGTCACGATCGACGACAAACACCAGATCACCGAGCTGGTCTCATATGCGGTGCGCAACTTCCCCAATCTGCATGTCATCGCGCGCGCCGTTGATCGTCACCACACTTACGAGCTCTGGGCGCATGGATGCCGCGACATTATCCGCGAAACCTATGACAGTTCTCTGAGAATCGGACGCTCGGCTTATGAAGCCATGGGGGTTCCGCGAAAAGCGGCGGATGAAATGAAAATGGCGTTCCATGCGATGGATCAGCAATCCATGATCGAAGTCGCGGATGTGTATGACATGGATATCCCGGCGCACGAGAACGAAGCGTATGTCAGCCGCATCCGCGAACGCGCAGAATCCTGGGAAGCCGAGCTGCATGATCGAATGATGGAGATCATGGAAGACGAGCCCGAAAAGGCCTGAGCAACAGGCGCGTTGGAATAAGAGTTGACGAATGGGCCGCGTATCGCGTAAAGCGGCGCTCGGTTGAGGCGCCGGCCGCTCGCGGAACGATTGTGTTCGTGGTGAAGACCTCCTGGGATATCCCAGCTTTTCGCAGACCTTTTCACACCCGGTCTGGCGGCAATGCGAGCCCCGCCCTTTGCAGGACCCATTGGAAATGTGGAAGGTAACTGTGATGACACAGCACATTTACACGCGCGTGCAGGCCAAAGCCCGCGCACGCAAACTCAAATCTGAAAGTTCCGGCGCCCTCACTTATGGCGCTGCGCTGGAACGCGTCGCCCAAGAAATGGGCTTTCGCGACTGGAACACCGCATCCGCGCGCTTGTCGAACGAGCCGGAAGCGTGTTGGCAGATCGGTGAACGCGTCAGTGGAGCATATTTGAAACGTCCGTTCCGGGGCCGTGTCCATGCCGTTCGAGAATTACAGGACGGCGCGGGTTATGAGCTCACGCTGCACTTTGATGAGCCGGTCGACGTGGTCGATTGGGAGAGTTTTTCAGCGCTGCGCCAGCGGGTGACCGCCTATGTCTCACCCGAAGGCCTGTCCTGGACGAAAACCAGTGATGGCGTTCCACATCTGACAGTGGCGCGGGAAAACACGTTTTCAGTATAGATCTGGATTGGCAGGGAAGGGAGCGGTGCTCGCCGCTCCCTAGACCTTTTCAGGCTTACCTTTGCCGGGGGTTTTCGGCTTGCGCTTGGCCGGCTTGTCCTCGACATATTTGAAGGTCAGTTCGTCCTTCTTCTTGTCGTGGCCAATCTTCACTGTGCCGCCCTTGGCGAGCTTGCCGAACAACAATTCTTCCGCCATCGGCTTCTTGACATGCTCTGAAATCACCCGCGCCAGAGGACGCGCGCCGAATTCGGCGTCAAATCCGCGTTTGGCCAGCCAATCGCGTGCCGGGTTGGACAGCTCGATGGTCACGTTTCGATCTGCCAACTGCACCTCCAGCTGGAGGACGAATTTCTCAACCACGCGTTCAATGATCTCAGGTGTCAGGCCACCAAACGTGATGACCGCATCGAGGCGGTTACGGAATTCCGGCGTGAACAAGCGCTTCAGCGCTTCTTCCTGCTCATCATCCTTGCGTCCGCGTCCGAAGCCGATCGAGTTTTTCGCGGCATCTGAGGCGCCCGCATTGGTTGTCATGACCAGGATGACATTGCGGAAATCGACCTTGCGACCATTGGCATCCGTCAGCGTCCCATTGTCCATGACCTGAAGCAGGACATTGAACAGGTCTGGATGGGCTTTCTCGATCTCATCAAGCAAGACCACGGAGTGGGGATGCTGCATCACCGCATCGGTCAGCAGGCCGCCCTCATCATAGCCGACATAGCCGGGTGGTGCGCCGATCAAACGGGAGATTGAGTGGCGTTCCATATATTCCGACATGTCAAACCGGTGCAGCTCGACGCCCAGAATGGAGGCGAGCTGACGGGTGACTTCGGTCTTGCCGACTCCGGTTGGGCCGGTGAACAGGTATGAGCCAATCGGCTTGTTCGGTTCGCGCAGGCCCGCGCGCGACAGCTTGATCGCACTCGACAAGGCATCGATGGCCTGGTCCTGACCAAACACGACGCGTTTGAGATCGGCTTCGAGCGACTTGATCGCTTGGGCATCGTCTTTCGACACCTGTTTGGGCGGGATGCGAGCGATCTTGGCAACGATGGCTTCGATCTCTTTCACACCAATCGTCTTGCGACGCTTATTCTCTGGGACGAGCCATTGGGTTGCGCCAGCTTCATCGATCACGTCGATGGCTTTGTCCGGCAATTTGCGGTCCGTCATATAACGCGCTGACAGTTCCACCGCGGCGCGGATGGCGTCATTGGTGTAGCGCAGACCATGGAAGTCTTCGAAAGTCGATTTCAGGCCTGTGAGGATTTTAACAGCGTCCTCGACATTCGGTTCCACGACATCAATCTTGCGGAACCGACGCGACAGCGCGCGGTCTTTTTCGAAATGCTGCTTATACTCTTTGAACGTCGTCGATCCCATGCAGCGGACTTCGCCGTTTTGAAGCGCCGGCTTCAACAAGTTCGACGCGTCCATAGCGCCGCCGGAGGTCGCACCGGCGCCGATAATGGTGTGGATCTCATCGATGAAGAGGATGCCTTTGTCCTGCTCGCCAATTTCCTTCATGACGGCTTTCAAGCGCTCTTCAAAGTCGCCGCGATAGCGGGTGCCAGCGAGCAGGGCGCCCATATCCAGGGCCCAGATGGTGGCGTCAGAGAGGATTTCTGGAACCTCGCCATTGACGATCATGCGCGCGAGGCCTTCAGCGATCGCGGTTTTGCCAACGCCAGGATCACCAACAAGGATCGGATTGTTCTTGGCGCGGCGACACAGCACTTCAATGCAGCGTTCAATTTCCAGCTGGCGTCCGATCAGCGGATCGATTTTGCCTTGTTTCGCTTTCTCATTGAGGTTCACGCAATAGGCATCAAGCGCTTCGCTTTGCGGGGCATTGGGCGGGGTCTCTTCCTGCTCCGTGCCGCGCGGGGTTGTCGGGCGGTTTTGACCCGGGACCTTTGAGACACCATGGCTGACATAATTGACCGCATCATAACGGGTCATGTCCTGTTCTTGCAAGAAGTAGGTCGCATGGCTTTCGCGTTCCGAGAAAATCGAGATCAGAATGTTCGCGCCCGACACTTCGTCGCGTCCCGAGCTTTCAACATGCAAGACGGCGCGCTGAACCACGCGTTGGAAGGCAGCCGTGGGTTGGACCCGGCCCGACGGATTGTCTGTGATCAGGCTCGACAAGTCTTCATCGATATATTGTTCGAGCGCTTGCTTCAGCGATTCAATATCAACCTTGCAGGCGCTCATCACTTCGATGGCGTCTTCATCATCGGTGAGGGCGAGCAGCAAATGTTCCAGCGTCGCATATTCATGCTGGCGTTCACCAGCCGCCGTCAGAGCGCGTTCAAGGGCATTTTCGAGGCTAGGGGTTAAGCTTGGCATTTTTTGTTTTCTCCTAGTCCTCTTTTTCCATCGTACATTGCAACGGGTGTTCGTTGCGGCGCGCCATATCCATCACCTGGGCGACTTTGGTTTCGGCGACTTCATATGTGTAGACGCCGCAGACGCCGACACCTTTCTGGTGAACGTGCAGCATAATCCGAGTCGCTTGTTCCCGGCTCTTACCGAAGAATCGTTCAAGGATGAGAACGACAAATTCCATCGGCGTATAGTCATCATTCAGGATCAGGACCCGATACATGCTTGGCTTCTTGGTGCGTACGCGCGTCTTGGTGGCAATTCCAAGGCCGCCTTCGTCACCTCCATCAGGTCCGGTTGGACCTTGAGGACCCTCTGGATCTGAGAGCTTTATGCGGTCGATTCTGATAGACATGAGCTAGTAGATAAGCGTTCCTTTCTCAAAGTGTAGACTGGCGCTGTGTTGCCGTAGGATCAAGCATGAAATTGATCAATTTGTGGTCACGCGACGAATTAAATCGTTCACACGCTTGCGATTGGCGCCAAGATCGGAATATCCAACCCGTGAGCGGGAATAGATGGCCATTGTCGACTTGCCCTGATCGACTGGGATAATCTCGATATCGACATCATCCTTGAACCGCATCAGGCCGGTGGTGGCGACAAACTTTATGCGCAAGGTTTCAGGATCCGTTTTGACCTGTCCCCAGCGTCGTTCGGCGGCGATGATCTCGCTCAGCTTTGAATGCAATCCGCGGCCCGTCATGGCCAGGATAGGAGGCGCGAAATCCGGTTCGGCCGCGAGACAGTGATTGTCCGGCGCCGCCAGGCAGGTGTTCGGCTTGGGCGGGCGCTTGAGCGATTTGAAATGCAAGAAATCAGTCATGATCGTCCAAACCTGCCGGAAGTCGGCGACTTTGTCAGGCCATTAAACGCAAAAGAGCCGGGCATTCTGCCCGGCTCTCGAAATTCCGTAGTCCGGCTGATTAGGAGAACGGGTTTTGGGAATTAAACAGCTTATGCGCTCTTCGCGGCCTTCTTAGCCTGCTTCGCCAGAGGTGCAAACGCTTCGCGCATGGTTTCTGCATAAAGTTCAGAGAGTTCGCCAAACCCCTTCAAGTTGTTCTCGAAGGCCGATTTGACGAAACCGGTCTGAATGGTCATGGCTTCTGAAAGCGTGCTGGCTTCGGACAGTTTCTTGGTGGTCTCAACTGACAGCGTCATTTGTTCTTTCATGTGACCCATCAGGGTTTGACTGGCTTCCTGCATGCCTTTGACAGACGCCCGTGTGCTCTGCGTCGATGCTTCCATCGCGCCGCGCGCAAATGACCCCATGGAATCCGTGTTTGGCATAAAGCTCGCAAGAGCTTCTGCGTCGAATGGACGGAATGGGAAAGCGAAAGGTGAGGATGTGGTCGCGGTCATGAGTGAGATCCCTGTGTTTACGTCACGGAATATACGTTCAATGAGCGCAATTGCAACAAAAAATTGTGCACTGCACAAAATTAGGATCTTGGTAACGGAAAGCTCCCAAATCCTAACAAAAATGCCATGTGCATTTACCTCTAGCTAACCTTATGAATTGATCTTACTGTTTCCTCGGGATGCCGGGGTAAACTCTATTTGGAGACCTCTGCATGGCCGTAAAACTTTCCGCTGTTTCGTTGAAAGCTGCCCTGGTTGCGGGAACGTTCATGGCCTTTGGAGCCATCTCTTCAGCCTCAGCGGAAAAGTATGCCTCGATCGTCATAGATCTTGAGACAGATGAAGTTTTGCACGCCCGTCATGCCGACGCGCCGCGCTATCCAGCCTCGCTGACCAAGGCGATGACTTTGTACATGCTGTTCGACGCCATGAAGAGCGGTGAGGTTAAACTCTATGAGCGTTTGCCTGTCTCTCGTGTCGCCGCCAGTCAGCCGCCATCCTCTTTGCGTTTGCGGGCCGGCGCGACGATTACAACCAAGGATGCGATCAACGCCTTGATCACCAAATCTGCGAATGATGTCGCCGTCGTTGTGGCGGAGCGATTGGGCGGAACGGAGCAAAGGTTCGCCACGCTGATGACCGCCAAGGCCGAGTCCATGGGCATGGACAGCACAACCTTCAAAAACGCCTCTGGTCTGCCAAATTCGCAGCAGCTTTCGACCGCGCGCGATATGTCAATCTTGGCCGAACGGTTGCTGGAAGATCATGCTGACTATTACGGCTATTTCGCCAATACCAAGTTCAGCTGGGGCCGGGCTCAATACCGCAACCACAACAAGCTGATCGGTAAGGTCGCTGGTGTGGACGGCATCAAGACCGGCTACACACGCGCTTCCGGGTTCAACCTCATGGCCAGCGCCAAACGCCGAGGCCGCCGCGTCGTGGCCATTATGTTTGGCGGCTCAACCGCACGCTCGCGCGATCAGCACGTCTCGGACTTGATCGAGGCCGCTTATAAAAGCTTCGAGCCGGGTGATGAGTCGCCCGATCTCCGGACGCGGATTACCTTTAGCGATATCCAACCGCCCGTCGATCCGGATGCGGCTGCTATGCCGGTTCTGAATGGTCGGATCTTCGGGGCGAACGCTGTCGTCGCCGAAGGAGACGAAGGTTCCAAACAAGACTAGGGGGCGATCATGATCGCATTTCGCCTCATCGAGTTCATTTGTGCTGTTTGTTTATTGGCTGCCCAGGCGCTGGCCGCGCCGGTCGATTATCAAACGCTCGATCAACGCCTGACCAAATTGGCTGAGGACGACGGTATCGTCGGCCTCGCCGTTGCGGTGATCGAGGATGGCGAGATCACATTTTCCGAAGGCTATGGCGTCACCCGGCTGGGCGGTGACCAAGTCACCGATGAGACGGTCTTTCGATGGGCCTCTTTGTCCAAGGGCGTGGCATCGACCACTGTCGGCAAGATGGCGTCCGATGGCCAGCTGGCTTTGTCGGACACGATCTCCAAGTTCAAGACCTCCTTGCGACTGCCTATGGGCGGCGAAAAGGTCGGAACCTTGGACGATTTGCTGTCGCACAAGATCGGCATCGTCCCGAATGCCTATGATACGCGCCTGGAAGATGGCGGGGATCCAGCCGCCATTCGTAAAGCGCTCGGCAAACTCAATCGGACCTGCGCGGTTGGCGAGTGTCATACCTATCAAAATGTTGCCTTCGACGCGATTTCAGAAGTGGTGCGTTCCGTGCGCGGCATCGATTTCGAAGAAGTCGTTCGCCTCGAACTGTTTCAGCCGCTCAACATGAACACTGCCAGCTTCGGTCTGGAAGCATTGAAAGGCTCTTATTCGTGGGCTGAGCCTCACCGCAAGCGGCGGGCTGATCCAAAACCCGTTCGGCGAACCGTAAATCGCTCTTATTATCGCGTACCCGCCGCTGGGGGCGTGAATGGATCGATCCTGGATCTGGCGCGATTTGCTCGGGCGCAGATGGGACTTGAGCCCGATGTTCTGGCCCCAGAAACCCTGACCGAATTGCACACGCCGCGAATCTATACGCGCCGCGAGCAATCGAGCATGAGCCGTCGCTATGGCGGTCATTTGCGCGATGCGCGATACGCTTTGGGATGGCGGGTCTATAAATATGGGGATCCAGGTTACCGGGTCGTCGGGCATCGCGGCGCGGTGGATGGCTATCGGTCGATGATCCTGTTTGATCCGGCACGCAATTCAGGCGTTGTGGCGCTGTGGAACTCAAACTCGCGCAAACCGGTCGGAATCCAGTTCGAAGTGATGGACATGATCTATGGCTTAGAGGCGAAAGACTGGATGCAGATCGACGCCAATTGATCCGCTTTCGCACGACAATCTCATAACAAAATACTACCGAGTACTGAATATTTCGATATTCGACTAGAAGTAGATTTTTATCCAAACCTGATACCCGTTCACCATGGACGCGGTGCATTCACAGTTCACGAGCCCGAAGCTCGATATGTCGGAGCGCACAAGGATGCACGCCTATGGGGTGGGCATTCTCGGCCTTTGCTTCGCGGCGTTCTTGTATGGATTGTACCATTTCAGCGGTAAGGGAACCGACCTCGTCCGGATCGTGATTCCCGCTTATGCGATTATTCTCGGCGTGATCACAATCAGCGCGCATCGCAATTTTCATGTGCGAACAATCTTCTTCAATGGCTGCATGGCCATGTTCGCGCTGTTTTGGGCGAAGAATTTCGGGGATGGGTTTCTAGGCGATTCCCGGCCGTTTGATCTGCCGGTCGTGCTCGTCGTGCCGCTGCTGTTCATCATGGCGCTGGACCTGAAACGCCTGCTCATTCTGGCGCCCATTCAATTCCTTTGCACCTTTGCCTATGTCGACATGTTCGTCATTCAGCATCTCGCTGTTGAACTCGATGGGCGCGAACAATTTGCCTTCAATCTTGTTGTGGCAGCGCTTGCGGGATTTTCGTTTTGCTCCTTCGCCGCCGTCGCATTCTCGCGCCAGCGCGCCGATGAGCAATTGCTCGACCTGGTCTCGGAAACCGAGCTGCTGGCCGCGACAGATGGCCTGACCGGGCTGATGAATCGCCGCGCTTTCATGGATAAGTTGCGGGCGCTCTGGCCCAATCGCAAAGAAATCTGCATTGTCTTTATCGATCTCGATCACTTCAAACCGCTCAATGATCAGTACGGCCATGCGGTTGGAGATCAGGTTCTGTGCAAGGTCGCGCATCGCATTGGTGAACTGCCGCAAGTGCAGATGACGGCCCGCCTGGGCGGCGATGAATTCGCTGTCTTGTTTGACGAAGGGGCCTGTGAAGACACGATGGAGACCCACATCGAGTCGCTGCATTCTCACATTACCCAAGACATGCGCTGGGAAGCTGGGGTTATTCCGATCGGAGCATCGATTGGTTACGCCCATGGATTGACTATGGAACAATCGCTTAGCGGTCTGTTGCGGGCGGCGGACACGGCAATGCGACGGGCAAAAAACGCCAATACCAGCTGGGCCAAGTTCAATCCTTTGGTCGATAATGATGCGATCGCCAGTTCGACGCTGGAAATCGAACTGAAGTCTGCGATCAAGAACGGCCAAATCCGTGCAGCGGTGCAGCCCATCGCGGACGCGCACTCGCTGGAAACCGTTGCTTATGAGCTGCTGACCCGCTGGATCAATAGTGGTTTTGAGCGCGATCCGAGCCCGAAGGACTTTATTCCGATCGCGGAAAAACTGGGTCTGCTGAATGAAATTCTCTGGGTCACGCTGGACGAGGCCCTGAGTCATTTGAACCTGGAAAAACAACGACTCGCCATCAATGTGTCCCCGGCGCAGCTGGTGGCGTCCGATTTCCTTGAGTCGCTGCTGCGTATTCTCGAACGCCATGAGGTTCGCCCGCATGCCATTACGATCGAGATTACCGAAGAAGTCGCCTTCCGGAATGTCGATCGCAATGTCGCCATTCTGCGCCAGGCCCGCGATCTTGGGTTTGCGATCGCGCTCGATGATTTCGGGACGGGTTACTCATCGCTGTCCATGCTCGATACTTTGCCGCTGGACAAGCTGAAGATTGATCAGAGTTTCGTGCTGAAGTCTGACAAGAGCACACAGAGTAAGAGCATTTTGCTCGCAGCTATTCGCTTGGCCAAGCAGCTCGGCCTGGAATCCTGCGTCGAGGGCATTGAGACCGAACAGGCCGCGCGGCGCATCGCATTGCTCGGCGCCGACACGATTCAAGGCTATTGGATTGGCAAGCCGGGTCTGGTGCAAGACCAGCCGCGTCAACTCAAACTGGTTTCCTAAAACCCGGTCGGACGATCGTCAGGCGGTTTTGGTTGTCCTGATTCCTGTTCGAGTTCAGCTTCCAGCTCGACATTCTCAGATTCCACTTGATCAACCCGCTCTTTGAGCTTGCGGATCTCGCGTTCGCGCAACTCATCCGAAAACGCGCTGGCGAACACACCGGCGGGCAGGGCAACCACGCCAATACCGGCCAGCGCAATGACGGACGCAAAGATCTTGCCCAAGGGGGTTATCGGATAGACGTCGCCATAGCCGACCGTTGTCAGCGTCGCCATGGCCCACCAAAGCGCTCTTGGGATGGACGCAAACTCTTCTCGCGCGTTCGGTCCGACGCCTTCCAGGAAGTAGAGGGCAACCGCGGACACATAAACCAAGGCCAGAGCCATCGCCAAAGTCGTCAGCAGCTGGGTCCCGGCCCGTTCAACGGTCGCGCCAAGCACATCAAAAGCCGGAACAAAGCGGGCGAGCTTGACCAGCCGGGCCAGTCGCAAGGCGCGTAGAATGATCAGAACTTCGTCACCGACACCCGCTGGCGTCAACAGCATCCATAAGAGCTCGGGTAAAAACGCGATCAGGTCGGCGATCGCGTAAGACGTCGTCATATATTTCAGACGCCCGCGAATACCGCGATACTTGGGATCCTCGCCCGCGACCCAAAGTCGAGCAATATATTCAACCGCGAAGATCGAGACGATCGCGATATTGAGATAGTTGATCCCGGTGCGCCACACCGGACCGATTGTCTCTTCGGTTTCAAGCGCCAGCGCGAGGAAGCTCAACAAGACCAGCGCGATGATGAACAGGTTCAGCGCCGAGAGGCCTGACTTGCCGGTCGATTCCGGTTCAAGCTGGCTATACAGGCGTTTGCGCAAGCCCATTCTGGTGACGACGTGGTGCGTGGTCATTGAGCGTCTTTCCCTGCCTTCTTTTATCCCCGTAGCACACCACCGGTTGATTTGGAGACCGCTGCAATGATTTTCTGAGATATGGCTTCGATATCTTGGTCTTTCAGGTTTTCACCTTTTGGCTGCAACGTCACTTCCACCGCGATCGATTTCTGGCCCGGTTCAATGCCCTGGCCCTGATAGACGTCGAACACATCAACGCGGGTAATCAGCGCTTTGTCCGCACCCGTTGCCGCTTTGATAATATCGGCCGCAGGCGTGTTTTCATCGACGATGAAGGCAAAATCGCGCCGGATCGGTGTCAGATCGGCTTTGTCGAGCACCGGCTTGGTTTTGGTCGCTTTCGCTTTCATCTGAGGCAAGGCGTTGAGATTCAATTCAAACGCAAAGACTGGGCCTTCGACATCCAAGGCTTTCAGAATGCGCGGATGCAAGGCGCCGAAATGCGCGACGGTCACTTTCGGCCCCAGTTTCACGCTGGCGGCTTGCCCGGGATGCCAATGCGGTTGGCGCGGCTCGCCGATCTGGAAGCGGGCGGGCGGTTGGCCCAAGGCTTCAAGGACGGCGTTCAGATCTGCCTTGGCAGCATAGACATCGTATCCATCAGATCCCTGCCAGTGACGCGCCGTTTGTGGGCGCACCAAAGCGGCGATCACTGATCTTTGGTCCTTTGGACCATCGCCAAGATAGACAGGCCCTGCCTCGAACAAGCGCAAATCACGCTCGCCATAATCCGATCCGCGCTGCGCGGCGGTGGCGAGATTGCCGAGAATGCTCGGCCGCATTTGATTGAGTTCGCTGGCAACCGGATTGGCCACGGTTAGCTCATCTTCACCGCCGCCAAACAGGGCCGCTTGGGCTTTTGGCATGAAGCTCCAAGTGACCGTCTCGAGGAATCCGCGCGAAGCGAGGGTGCGCCGGGCGGTCCGAATCCGGTCTTGGATGGGAGTCGTAACGACGCGTTTGCCCCCTTCGGGCGCTGGCAAAGACAGCGTTGGCAAGGCATCATACCCTTCCAGACGCGCGATCTCTTCAACAATGTCGGCGCTTTGCTCCATATCGAAGCGCCAGCTTGGCACCTTGAGAAGCCAGGTTTCGCCTGTGTCCTCAATCGAGAAGCCGAGGGCTTTGATCGTCTTCTTCATGGCCGCTGGCTTCACGTCCAGACCGGTCAGGCGGGCGACATCGCGCTTGAAAAATTCAATTGGGGATTCGCGTCGAGGCGCTTCGCCGGCGACACGGATCTTGGAGGCTGAGCCGCCGCCATATTCAGTGATCAGCCGCAATGCGAGATGCACACCTTCGACGCAGGATTGCGGATCGACACCGCGCTCGAAACGATAGCGGGCGTCTGAAATAATGCCGGTGGTGCGTCCAGTGCGGGCGGTTCGCAGCGGGTCGAACCAGGCGCTTTCAATGAAGACGTCGGTGGTTTCGTCAGACACGGCCGTGCTCTCACCGCCCATGACGCCGCCCAGTCCGATGACGCCGCTTTCGTCTGCGATGACGCACATGTCGGCGGTCACAGGATAGATTTTGCCGTCAAGTGCCTCGCATTGCTCGCCGGCTTTGCCGAGGCGCGCGCGGATCGCGCCGGTCAGTTTCGCGGCATCATAAGCGTGCAGCGGCCGGGCGCGGTCCAAAGAGATATAATTGGTGATGTCGACCAGAAGCGATTTCGGCGTGATGCCAACCGCGTTCAGCCGCGCTTGCAGCCAGTCTGGAGATGGCCCGTTCTTGACTCCCCGCACAAGCGCGCCGGCGAAGACTGGACAGGCTTCAGGATTGTCGAGTTCGATCTGGATCGGACATTCATATGAGCCGCTCACTTTACGGGCGGGATCATCGATGAAGCCGCCAGCGCCTGCGGCCGCCAGATCCCGGGCAATGCCTTTGACGCCCAGCCAATCCGGGCGATTTGGGGTGACTTCGAAATCAATCACGGGATCATCCATGCCGAGCGCGTCCGCAGCCGGGGTGCCGAGCTCGATCTGGTCGTCCAGGTCGGCGATCCCATCATGATCTTCGCCGGCATTCAGCTCTTTGGTCGAGCACATCATGCCTTGGCTCTCAACGCCTCTAATCTTGCGTGGTTTCTTGTCGAGGCTGAAATCGAGGCCGGGAATATAGGCCCCGAGCGGTGCGTAAATCGCGGTCATGCCAGCCCGCGCATTGGGCGCGCCGCAAACAATCTGTTTCTCGCCATCAACTGTATCGACGGTGCACACACGCAGCTTGTCGGCATCAGGATGGGGCTGGGCATCTTTGACTTTGCAGACGGTGAAGGCTTTCAGGTCCTCGGCCGGGTTGGCGACGTCTTCAACTTCGAGACCCGCTTTCAACATATAGCCGAGAATGTCCTCCAAAGAGGCGGTTGTGGCGAGATAGTCCTTCAACCAGGATAGGGGGAACTTCATTGGGATGCCTCTTGGTCTGGCAAAGATTCTAATTCTGAATTCAGGTTTTCGAGGCCGAGCTGCTCGAACAGATCGATGTCCTGAATATCGCAAGCTTTCACGGGGGTGGCCCGGGAGCGGCCGATCTTCTGGGTTTTCCAGCAGCGCTCGAAGACAGAGCAATAACAGATTTCCAGGCGCCAGGTTTGCGCGTCCTCGCTGATATTGCGAACATCTTCGTGGCTCAGGCTGCCGGCAGGCCATACCATATCGATCGGCTTGACAGTCTGGCCGGGGGCCAGCGCGCGCCCGACAATGGCCGACCAGGACAGCTCAAACCCATCCGGGAGCGAAGTCAGCTCGCGGCTCATTCGCTCAGCCTTCTTGTCGCTGACGAAAAACTCAACGGATTCGATCAAGGCTGGTCCGACGCCGCTATTTCTGACCTCTATGCCGACAGCGGTGCTGTCAGAGCGATTGTTCACATAGCCGTCGACTTGCAAGACAGGGAACGCCGCGCCGTGTTGCTGCGCGCGCATGACCCGGCCCTGGTCCCATGCGATGTAAACCGCCATGACCGACGCAACCAGGGCGCATATCGCGACCAGAAATTCGACTCGATTGCCGTTGCCCACTAGCTCAAGCCTCCGCTGACGCTCGGGGTGAGCCAGGGTTTGAATCCGTAATGACGCGTCCAGGCGGCATCGGCTTCGAAATAGGGGCGCAGGTCAGGCATGCCATATTTCAACATGGCCAGGCGATCGATGCCCATACCGAAGGCGAAGCCCTGATATTCATCCGGATCAATGCCGCAATTGCGCAGCACATTGGGGTGCACCATGCCGGAGCCGAGAATTTCCATCCAGCGATCCCCGGCGCCAATCTCGATGGTCTCACCCTTCTTGGTGTATTTCACGTCCATCTCGGCGCTCGGTTCTGTGAACGGGAAGAAGTGCGGACGGAAGCGGGCTTCGACCTCGTCAACCTCGAAGAAGGCTTTGACGAAATCAATCAGGCAGCCCTTCAAATGGCCCATATGAATGCCCTTTTCGATCACCAAACCTTCGACCTGGTGGAACATGGGCGTGTGCGTCGCGTCCCAATCATTGCGATAGACGCGGCCCGGCGCGATGATGCGGATGGGCGGCTTTTGATTGGTCATCGTCCGGATTTGCACCGGGGAGGTGTGCGTGCGCAGCACTTTTGGATCGCCGCCTTCGGGCGCTTCCATGAAGAATGTGTCATGGGTTTCGCGGGCCGGGTGACCTTCCGGGAAGTTTAGCGCTGTGAAATTGTGCCAGTCATCTTCAATGTCGGGTCCTTCGGCGACGGCGAATCCCATATCGCCGAAAATCGCAGCGACTTCTTCAAAGACCTGCATGACCGGATGCAGCGCGCCGACATGCTCTGGCTTGGGCGGTAGGGTCATATCCAGCTTTTCCGTCGCCAGCTGGGCTTCCAGCGCGGCGTCTTCAAGCACAGCCTTTCGCGCCTCAACCGCATCGGCGACTCGGTTTTTCAGGGCGTTCAGCTTCGGCCCCATCTCCTGGCGCTCTTCAGGGCTCATCTGTCCCAGCGTCTTCATCAGGCCGGAGACGCGCCCTTTCTTGCCAAGCTCAGCCACGCGTACGGCATCCAGGGCCGCCAGGTCCGCCGCTGCATTGATTGCGTCGAGCGCTTCGGTTTCGATGAGAGATGTGTCGGACATGAAAAGCCCCGTTGGTCTGTTTTCTAGACAAACGGGGCCGTTCCGACCCCGCTTGAAGCGGTCGGATTAGCGGAGAAAAGCTAAGGTGTGAACCGGCTTTACGCCAGGGCGGCCTTGGCTTTCTCCACCAGGGCGCCAAAAGCGGCAGGTTCTTTGATCGCCAGATCAGACATGACTTTGCGGTCCATCTCGATCCCGGCTTTGCCGAGTCCGCCGATGAAACGGCTATAGGTCATGTCCGCATCATGCTCGCGAACAGCGGCATTGATGCGCTGGATCCACAGGCTGCGGAAGCTGCGCTTCTTAACTTTGCGGCCGACATAAGCGTATTGGCCAGCTTTCCAGACCGCGGAGGTTGCGGTGCGGAACTGTTTCGAGCGCGCGCCGCGATAACCTTTGGCGGCTTTCAGGATTTTCTTGTGACGTGCCTTGGCTGGCACTTTGTTACGTGAACGGGCCATTGTGAGGCTCCTTCCTACAAATTCGGTTCAGATCTACCCGGTCGGTGCCGGGCATGACGGCTATTTCAGGCCGTTCGGCAGAAACTTCTTGATGACACGCTGGGTGTCCGCCTTGGCGACGACTTCAGTGCCGCGGTTTTGGCGAATATATTTCCCGTTGTGGCTGATCAGACGGTGGCGCTTACCGGCCACACCGTGCTTCAGTTTTCCGGAAGCCGTGATCTTGAACCGCTTTGCAGCGGCCTTTTTGGTCTTCATCTTCGGCATTTCGATCTCCTGTCGAGCGCGGGGGCTCTTAAGTTGGTCATTTGGAGCAACCAGGCATGCCGTTTTCGGCCCGGCCGCTGCGGAAGCGCGGGTTTAAGCGCAAAAGGGAGGGGAAATCAAGCTTTAGTCTTCAGTGAAGTGAACACACAAGAAAACACCGCTCCGCCAACGCAAGTTGGCACCCATGGCGGCTGGCTGGAGTGTTCGAATTTGGTTCTCGCCCGCCATGGATCCTGACGTTCGTCAGGAGGGCGGGAAACAAATTGTTGTGTGGTGCCTTAACGCGGTGACATCACCATCGTCATCTGGCGGCCTTCAAGCTTGGGCTCGAGTTCGACTTTCATTTTGTCGTCAAACTCTTCTTTAACCCGGTTGAGCACTTCCATGCCCAAATGTTGGTGCGCCATTTCACGGCCGCGAAAGCGGAGCGTAATCTTCACCTTGTCGCCCTTTTCGAAGAACTCGGCGATCTTACGGGCTTTCACTTCATAATCGTGATTGTCGATATTTGGACGGAACTTGATCTCTTTCAGTTCCTGCGTCTTCTGCTTCTTCTTGGCAGCGGCTTTTTTCTTCTGCGCTTCGTAGCGCATCTTGCCATAGTCGACGATCTTACAGACCGGGACCTCTTGATTTGGCGAGACTTCAACGAGGTCCATGCCGGCTTCGCGGGCGGCGTCCAGAGCAGCTTCTATGGGCATTTCGCCTTGTTTTTCTCCGTTCTCATCAATGAGAAGGACGCGCTCGGCACGAATATCGCGGTTGGTGCGAGGGCCGGTAGGTTTGGCGCGCTCGGGGCGGCCGTATGGTCTGCGAGCTATGGCTAATCTCCTTTAGTTGCCAATGATTGCGAAGCTAATATGCCTCTGTTTGGGTTCTTTTTCAACTGAAGCCTACTTCAGAAGAAGCCGCGCATACACGTTCAGCGTCGCGGTTTGAAGCTGTATTTTGCTGAAATTCTGCCGAACATAGGCTTGACCAGCGCGTCCCATCGCTTCGCGGGCCTCCAGTCGAAGGTTGATCAGCGTGCGAATGCAGGCGGTGAGCGCGGGTACAGATCCAGGTTCCGCGCGAGTTCCTGTTTCGCCCTCAATGACGGTTTCGCGCTGGCCGCCATGGTCTGCGACAATGACCGGTTTGGCCATGGCCGAGGCTTCAGTCGCGACCCGCCCGAAGGCTTCGGGTCTGATCGATGGCGCAACGACCACATCTGCCGCCATATAAGCCGCTGGCATATCGCTCGTATGGCCAACGATCGAAACCGTGCCGCCAAGCTTATGGGCGATAATTTTGTCTTCTAATTCCGTGACATAGCTTCTTCGCCCTTGATCGTCACCGGCGAGGATTAAGTGAATTTTCTCTCGCTCGGCCGTGTCCAGCGCGCCTAAGGCCTCAATCGCCAGGGCTTGCCCTTTCCAGCTCGTCAGGCGCCCCGGAAGCACGAAGACGAGGCGCTGGTCACCCGGTTCAATGGCCCAATCAGCCTTCAGCGTTTCGATCCGTTCGGTGCTGACATTGGCCGGATCGAACGCCGCGAAATCCACGCCGCGAGGGATCGTCACGATTCGCTCCGGATCGGTGTGATGCACGTCCATCACGTGATTGGCCGTCCATTTGGAATTGGCGATGACCAGATCGCCGCGGGCCATGACCGAGTTGTAGCGCTTTTTCAGCCCGGTGCGCCCGCTATAAGCGCCGTGATAGGTGGTCACAAAAGGCAGATCCGCGCGATTGGCGGCGACATAGGCGCTCCAGCCCGGTGCTCGTGAACGTGCATGGATGAGGGACACCGACTCGTCCTGAACGATTTTTTCGATCAGGCTGGTATTCTTTCGGATGATGAACGGGTTCTTGCTCGCCGCATTCATTTGGATCAGTTCGCCGCCCACTTCGGCCAGGGCAGGTTCTAATCGTCCCCCAGCGCTGGCGACCAGTGCCCGGGCGCCGGCCCCTGTGATCGCTTCTGCCATTTCAACCGTCGTGCGTTCAGCCCCGCCCGCGCTGAGGTCGGGAATGACTTGCAGGATGGTGTACCCCGTCAGATCTGGCCAGGCAGATTCGCTCATGAGGGGAGTTTGACCGATTTAGCTGCGTATTGAAACGAAGAAGTTGCCACGTGCCGCGCGCAGATGCAGTAGAGAGCTGAAAGGAGCGATCGGATGGATCATCAGGATTTTGTGTCACCGCAGGGGCGCCAGCTGGCCTATCGCTTTACCGAGCCGATGACCGACCTGACTTATGTTTGGTTGTCGGGTTTCAAGTCGGACATGACCGGCACCAAGGTCACCGTGCTGGAAGGTTGGGCCAAGCAGCAGGGGCATGGCTTCCTGGCATTCGACTATTCAGGGCATGGCGTCTCGGGCGGCGCATTCGAGGAAGGGACGATTTCGGCCTGGCGCGAAGACGCACTTGCCGCGATCGAGCATCTCACGTCCGGTTCGCTCATTCTGGTCGGCTCGAGCATGGGCGGTTGGATGGCACTTTTGTCGGCGCTGGCGTTGAAAGCGCGAATTGCCGGCATGGTTCTGATCGCACCGGCGCCAGACTTTACGCAAAAACTGATGTGGCCTGAATTCAGCGCTGAGCAACAGGCCGAAATCATGCAGCAGGGCCGCACGCTTCGGCCCTCTGATTATGGCGACCCTTATCCGATCACGCGCGCGCTGATCGAAGATGGCGAGGAATGGACCTTGCTGGACAGCGAAATCGATCTGACCTGTCCGGTCAGGATTCTACAGGGGCAGCAGGATCCCGATGTGCCATGGGAACACGCGTTCAAGCTGGTGTCCGCACTCAAGAGCGACGATCTGATCTTCACGCTGATCAAGGATGGCGATCACCGGCTTTCACGCGACGAGGATATTGAGCGCCTGGTTCAAACCTGCGCGGACCTCGCGTTGCAGCTTGGCTAGCGTGCCAGAGCCTCGTCAATCAGATCGGCCGTTTCCGTCACGCCATAAAGCGCGATGAAACCGCCAAAACGCGGGCCCTGGCTCTGACCGAGCAAGACTTCATACAAAGCCTGGAACCAGGTCCGCAGATTCTCGAAGGCATGCTCCTTGCCGACGGTGAAGGTCAAGGTTTGCAGCTCGCCCTGATCGACCGGACCGTCCCAGGCCCGCAGGCGTTTGGATAGATCTTGCATTGCCGCGCGTTCCTGATCATCCGGGGCGCGATAGGCTTTGGAGGGCTCCACGAAGTCTCGATAATAGGCCATGGCATAGCCCGCGAGTTCGTCCAGCAAGGGATGCGTCTCTGCCGATGCGCCTGGTGCATAGCGCGAGATATAGCCCCAAAGCTGTTCGCGATTCTCGGCATTGGCGACGCTGACCAAATTGAGCAGCAAGGCAAAGCTGACCGGCGATGTCTCGGCCGGTGGCTGCCCGCCATGAATATGCCAGACCGGGTTCTCGACTTGTCGTTTCGGCTCTTCGTCCGGGTATTTTTCCAGGAAGGTCAGATACTCATCCACGGCTTTCGGGATGACGTCGAAATAGAGCTTTTTGGCCACACGCGGCTTCTGGAATTGGTAAAGAGACAGGCTCTCTTGCGGCGCATATTTCAGCCAGTCCTCAACCGCGATGCCATTGCCTTTGGTCTTGGAAATCTTGGTGCCATGCTCGTCCAGGAACAGTTCATAGACATACTGCTGCGGCGGCTGCACACCGAGGATACGGCAGATCTTGGAATAGATCGGCGCATTGTCCTGATGGTCCTTGCCGAACATTTCGAAATCGACGCCAAGCGCCGCCCAGCGCATGCCGAAATCTGGCTTCCATTGCAGTTTGGTATTGCCGCCCGTGACGGGGATTGTGACGTCGGTGCCATCTTCATCCTCGAACGTAATAGTACCAGCTTTCGGGTCCGTCGCTTTCATGGGCACATAGAGCACCCGCCCTGTGGTTGGCGAAATTGGCAGAAAGGGCGAATAGGTCGCCTGCCGCTCAGCCCCAAGAGTCGGCAGCATCACCGCCATGATGTCGTCGAACTTTTCGAGTGCGCGCAGAAGCATCGGATCGAACGTGCCATTCTTGTAGCAATCGGTGGCCGACAGGAACTCATACTCGAAGCCAAAACTGTCGAGGAAAGCACACAGGCGGGCGCCCATATGCGCGCCATAGCTGTCATGGGTCCCGAAAGGGTCTGGCACATCCGTTAGCGGCTGCTGCAAGTAGGCTTCCAGGCTGTCCGGGTTCGGCACCGTCGGCGGCACTTTGCGCATACCATCCATGTCATCCGAAATGCAGATCAGTTTGGTTTCATAATCGCCGCTGGTCAGGGTCTCGAACGCGGTTTTGACCATGGTCGTGCGGACCACCTCACCAAAGGTGCCAATGTGCGGCAAGCCAGACGGGCCATAGCCGGTTTCAAAGACAATCGGGCCCTGTTTCGGTTTGCCCTGTTTCTCCATATTGCGCAGGCGTTTGAGCAAGGCGCGCGCTTGTTCGAACGGCCAGGCTTTTGCTGTTTCTGCGAGTGATTGGAGATCGGTCATCTTTTCCATGTCTTTATCAACGAAGCGCTGCGTTTAAGAAGCTCGGCCAGCAACGTCAATGACACCTGGGCGCCACGGCATGAATTGATCGATCCGGCGAGCGAGGATAAATCCTCTGGATGGATATTGGAAAACCGTATCAACTGCTTGGCACTGTCAACGTCTGGGATCTCGCAAATCGCGTGTCGCAGCTTTCCGTAGAGGATTGGGAAGCGCGGCCAATCCGGCGGGCCTCATTGGCGGGCACACCGCATAATGCCGCGCGCTCGATCGTCATGAAACACGAATGGACTCCGGACGTGTCCAGGCGCGGGTTCAAAACGCTGGATGAGTCTTTGAGCTTCTGGTGCGAACGCAAAGAGCGCCCCGTCCAAGGCCTTTTGCCTCTGTCACGCCAAGAGAATGATAAAACCACAGTCTATACATTTGAGGACTGGTATCGCTGGCAAGATCTGGTCGAACCGATCGCCAATCGCGTGCTGACCATGGTGCCAAATGCGACCAATCCGGTGCTCATTCGGGCCCTATTGATCCGGCTCGATGGCAAGGGCGTCGTGCCGTATCATGTCGACGCCCAAGGCCTGGCAGAAGTTACTCACCGAATTCATGTTTGCCTGTCCGATACGCCGGGCTGCATCTACAAAGTTGATGGGCACCATTTCACCATGAGCCCCGGCGGCGTCTATGACTTCAACAATAAGGTGAAACACGGGGTCGAAAATCGCGATCACGCGCCGCGCCTGAATATGATGCTGGAAGTTCTCCCGAACGCGAAACGTGTTGGTCCGGTTGAGGTGTTGAGGGACCGCGCATTGCCTGAGGCATAAGGCCACAATTCTCTTTCGGGTGTCGAAAAAATTTGACATGTCAAAAATGTTTAACTACATGCGGCGTGTACAATATTTTTGACATGGAGAATTGATATGGGATTCCAGGAAAAAATGGCCTGGGCGATGACCGTAATCCTCATCGTGACCGGTGTGGCCTATTACAGCGTCATCTTCAGGGCGGCCGGCGCGATCGGAGCGTTTCCACCACCGATGCTGCCCTTGATGATCGGTTATGTCGTATTTCTCGTCGTGGCCGCGATTGTTGCAGCGATTGTCATTTCGGCCACGAGGCCATCCGAAGCCAGCGCAAGCCTGGATGAGCGAGAACGGCTCATTCAGTTCAAGGGAGAAGCCTGGAGCGGTCGCGCCATGGGTTTCTTGACCATTTGCGCCTTGATTGATTTCGGTTTGAGCGGCGATGGAAACCGGCTTTTTCATCTGATTTTTGCGATCCTGATCATCAGCCAGATTGCTGAGTATGGCCTGCAAATCCTCTTCTACCGTCGGGGGCTTTAGGCATGGCCAAACGCCCGCCCATCACCAATCGCGTCAGGGCATTGCGCGAAGCTCATAATGGCATGAGCCAGTCGGCCCTGGCCAAGGAAATCGGCGTGACGCGACAGACGGTGATCGCGATAGAACAAGGCAAATACTCGCCCAGTCTCGAGAGCGCGTTCAGGATTGCGCGCGTCTTCGGGGTTGGACTCGAAGACGTGTTTGGTTGGGAAGGGGATTAAAGCCCGAGGGGATGCGTTGCGCTGAGGGTGAGGCGGCGCTTTCGGTCCTCCAGCTCGCGGGTCAATTTTACGGTGACCGGGTCGCCATGATCCAAAATCGTCGGTTCCCGCGCTTCCGTGCGCGCTTGGCGGCGGAAAAACTGTACCGTCTTGAGGCGTTTCATTTTGTGTCCTCCAGCTTGTACCCAAGCAGGAATGCAAAATGCTCGCCATTGGCGGATGGTCTAAGGAATGACGGTGTTGAACCAGAAATCCTGTTGATCCAGGGCATCAAACATGGCCGAGACGGCGCTGCGTTTGCCGCCGATTTTCATTCGACCGCTGGTGACCAGGCCGAGCGGCGCCGCTTCGCCCAGAATCAAACGGTCGAGATCGCTTCGATTGATCGTCACGGTGGCTGTCGGATCTTCTGTCGCGCCCATTCGCGGGACGAGCACAGCCTCTTCGACCAGCAGGCTGATCGTTTCGCTCCGATCGGGGAACTCGAAGACAATCACGAAGGGGTCCCGGTCCATCTTTTCCGGATTGTACCGAACCGCCAGCGCATCAAACAGGTCCAGTGACGGAACGGCTTTCAGGAAGTCCGGATTGCCGAGATTTGGATTGCCCACATTCGGCACACCGCGCCGCAACTCGGCCGCCCCGGTCAGATAATAGCTCCGCCAGGCGCCGCTCTCGGCCTGGAAACCCAGTTGTTCATATGTCGCTGACAACCAATCGCGTGCTTCCTGGCGATCTGGGTCGGCAAATACGAGATGATTGAACACTTCCGCCGCCCAGCGATAGTCCCCAGCCGCGAAGGCGTTTCGGCCAATCTCAAGGACATTGTCGGGCCCGCCCATGGCCTCGACATAGCGTTCAGCCGTTACCTCATGCGGCAGGCGGTTATACTCCGCCGGTACACCGCCCCACCACCCGAAATAGTGCTGATAAACAGCCTTGGCATTGTGATTGAGCGTGCCGTAATAGCCGCGGGTGGTGAAATTTGAGCCTTGGAATGCCGGCTCCTCGACGGCTTCCGCCGCTTCGACCATGGTTGCCCCGGCATTCGCGTTGCGCAGCGTCTGGTCGTGAACGTATCGATAGATGTCGCGCTGGCCGGCCAGGAACTCAACGACATTGTCCTGTCCCCAGGTCGGCCAGTGATGGGAGGCAAACACAACATCGCTCTCGTCACCATATTCGGCCAGAACATAGTCGATGACGCGGCTCCATTTCAGCGCGTCGCGCACCTTGGCGCCGCGCGGGGTGAGCACATTGTGGAAGGTCGCAGTGGCCACTTCAGCCGTACACAGCGCGCGCTTTTCGGGCAGATAGAACATGAATTCCGCTGGCGCCTCAGTTCCCGCCGCATCGATGAATTCAAACGTCACGCCATCGATGACGCGGACCGTGCCGCGTCCCTCGATTTCCTCCGTCGGCAAGAGCAGGCTCACCGTCCCGTTAGGCAGGCCTGGGCCGAGGCCGGACCCGACATGAGCTGTGGTCGATCTTTGCAATGTGTTGCCAAACATCAGGGTCGCGCGGCGACTCATCTGATTGCCAGCGATCAAGTTCTCCGACACGGCGCTTTCTGAGAAGCCAATCGGCGCCAGAACCGGAACACCGGCGGCCACTTCCTCATCCGAAATGACCCCGCGTGCGCCGCCAAAATGGTCAGCATGGGAGTGGGTGTACAAGACACCTGTGACCGGGCGTTCGCCCAGCGTCTCATTGACGAGTTTCAAAGAGGCTGCGGCCGTTTCGGTCGCCGTGAGCGGATCGACAATGATCCAACCTGTTTCGCCTTCGATCACGCTCATCACAGACAGGTCGTATCCGCGCACCTGATAGAGCCCGTCCATGACTTTGAACAAGCCATGATGCGCGGCGAGTTGAGACTGTCGCCACAGAGACGGATTGACGGTTTCAGGGGCGTCGGCATCGAGAAACTCGAATTGCGGGATGGCCCAGACGACATCGCCATTGGCGTTGAGAATGGCCGGATCTTCGATATAGGCCAGCCGGTCGCGACGCGCATCCTCGCCATCCGACCCTTGCGCCAGGTCTAGACGCGTGGCGAGGCTCGCATTGGCTTGTTTGGTTGCCTCGGTTGCGGTGCCAGGCGCGGGCAAGCCAGCTTCCACCGCCGCCGCAGAGGGCTCGGGTTCAGGGGCAATCGGGTCCTGTTGTCCGCACGCCGCCAAAACGGCCAATCCCAATCCTGCTACGATGACCCGCATTTATTCCTCCCGTCTCACGATGAACAGGAGTGACGCAAATTTTCGAATTCAACAAGATCGCGCTGGGGAAGCGCCGGTGCGATGGCTAGTAGCGATCAATGCGCGTCGGCAAGCCATACTCGACTAAACGGGTGCACGCCCATTCATATTCTTCGGCGCAGGACTCCTGCAGAAGGCGCACAGCTCGGGGGCGATCTCTGGAACCGCCAAGCCCCATATACATCATGTTGCCGAGGCCCGCACAGCCGGTTGGGTCATTCAGGCTACATGCCTGCTCATACAGCGCGCGTGCATGGTCGAGATCTTGTTCGCCGGCTGCACCTTTATGAGAAATATAAGCCTGCTGGATGCAGGCGCCGGCGTGGCGACCCTCCAGGCAAGCCGCATCATAGATCACTTTCGCTTTCGCATAATCCTGCTCAGTTCCCGAGCCCCGGCGATGCATATCGGCCAGCGAGAAACAGTTTCTTGCCCACTGATCGCGGGGCAGGGTTCGGTCGGCGCAGAGCTCGGCAAAAATCTCCAGAGCCTCTTCCATGCGGCGCTCGGCCCGCGCCAGATCAACGCCGTCCTCGGGCTTGATCACATCGCGGCCTTCAACCCCATAGGTTAACCGAGCGGCGTCGCGCATCGCGCGTTCAGCAAAATATTCTGCGGCATTTTTCGGGGTCGGTTGCGGCTTGCCAAATTGGGCCGAGGCGGTTGCGGAAAAAGCAAGGGCGACAGCAATAGCGGCAAACAGGCGAACAAGCATTAGCAGCTCCGGGCAAGGAATGGTGTGTAACCTTGTAACTAGGAATGCGGCGGTTTTCTGTCGAGTCTTGCCAGACAGTGTTTCGGCTGCCACCGTTGCCGAAACAGGAGTCATTCATGGCAGCAGAAAACCAGAAGCCCATTGGTTCAGGATTTGGCGCAAAAACCCCCGCCACTGATGTGGTCAAGGGGATCGACCTCAGCGGTAAGAACGTCATCGTAACCGGTGGCTATAGCGGGATCGGGATTGAAGAAGTGCGCGCGCTGGCCGGCGTGGGCGCGAGAGTCACCGTCCCGGCGCGTCGCCCGGACGTGGCGGGAGAGGCGCTCGGTGCGGTTGATGGTGACATTGAGATTGCCAGCATGGATCTGGGCGACGTGAGCAACGTTCGTAAGTTTGCCGATGATTATGTGTCGACCGGACGACAGCTCGACATCCTGATCAATAATGCCGGGATTATGGCGTGTCCCTTGGCGCGCGTCGGTCCGGGGTGGGAAAGCCAGTTCGGGATCAATCATCTGGGCCATATGGCCCTCGCAGTCTCCTTGTTGCCCGCCCTGCAAAAGGCCGAATCTTCTCGCCTCGTGGCTTTGTCGTCGACCGCCCACATTCGCGGCGATGTAAATTGGGATGATCCCCATTACGAGCGGACCGAGTATGAAAAATGGGGCGCGTATGCGCAGGCGAAATCGGCCAATGCACTCTTTGCGCTCGGTGCAGACCGCCGTTGGGACCAATATGGAGTCACCGCATTTGGCGTTCATCCCGGCGGCATCTTTACCCCGCTTCAACGGCACCTGACGGTCGAGGAGATGGCGGCCATGGGATGGATGAATCCGGACGGAACCATACCAGACCAGATCAAAGCGATGTTCAAAACGCCTGAGCAGGGCGCGTCGACCGCAACCTGGGCGGCGACATCTCCGCAATTGGAGGGGCGAGGCGGTGAATATTGCGAGGATTGCGACATTGCTCAACTCGCCGGCCCGGATAGCCAGCGTTGGCATCATGCTCGCGAGTGGATCTGCGATGACGAGAAGGCCGATCGACTCTGGGATATGAGTGAGCAAATGCTGGCCAATGCTTGATATTCAACTTTTTGGTTGAATAAATTTGGCTCTTATGTATATTCAACTGTATGGTTGAGTATAGCGACACCCTGAACGAGACGTTCAAAGCCCTGTCTGATCCCACCCGACGGGCAATGCTGGAACGATTGCGGGCGGGACCAATGACGATCGGCGCGCTGGCCGAGCCTTTGGCGATCAGTTTCGCAGCGACCTCCAAACATATTGGCATCCTGGAAGAGGCCGCATTGATCCGCCGCGAGAAGCGCGGGCGCGAACGCGTTTGCCATTTGCAGCAGGGCCAATTGGCTGAGGCGCAAGCCTGGCTTGATCGCCATGCCGCATTCTGGACCAGCGCTCTCGATGCCCTTGAAACAGCTTTAAAAGAAGAGGATGAGCGTGATGAGTGATCCTGTAACCTACCCCAACCCCACAGTGCTTGAGATTTTCCGCGATTTACCGGGGCCGATCGATCGCGTTTGGGACTATCTGACCAAGTCGGAGCTGCGCCAAAAATGGCTGTGCGCGGGCGATGTTTCGCCTGAAATTGGCGGCCCCATCGTGTTTGACTTTGATCACACAAGGCTCTCGGCGCGTCCGACCCCTGAAAGTCATGAAGGGGGCGGTGATCATCACATGATCGGGAAAGTCCGCGTCTATGATCCGCCGCATCATTTGGCGTTTTCCTGGCCCTCAGCCGAAGGCGACTCGCCGACAGAAGTTGTGATCAAGCTGACCGAAACCGAGACCGGTGTTCGCTTGCATTTGCGCCATGAAATGCTGGTCACGAAAGACTATAAGGCGGGCGCGTCAGCGGGATGGCATATTCATCTCGACATTCTCGGAGACATTCTCAATGATCGTCCGGGTCGCGATTTTTGGGACCATTTTTTGCCGCTTGAGCAAGAATACAAGGCGATGTTAAACGAGGGCTGATGCCTGCTCAAAATCACGGATATTCCGGCAAGCCCCTCTATCAGAAGCTCGGATTGCAGCCGGGGATGACCTGCCTGCCGATCCGGCCGCCTGAGGATTACATGCATCTCATACAGGGGGCCGAGGGCGTTCGCTTTATCAAACGGGCTGCACCGTCGGATTGCGTGCACGTATTCTGCCGCCGCAAGCGCCTGGTCGGGCCCCTATTTTCGCGGGCGCTGCGTTCGGTAAAGGCCGGCGGGATGATCTGGGTCTCCTGGCCGAAGAAAAGCTCTGCGATGTTCATCGATCTTACCGAGCAGGATTTCCGCGATCATATCCTGCCGCTGGGCTGGGTTGATGTGAAAGTTTGCGCCGTCGATGAGGATTGGTCAGGTCTGAAATTCCTCAAGCGCAAAAACTGAGACCCACGCGAATTTCCCTGATACACTCGCTTGACCTCATTCGGCAGTCAGAGCAGGGACGGGCTATGCAAAGCGATCAGCCCCCATCTTCGCCACCGCAAAAACGCTCCCGGCTGGGTCTGTGGATCGGCCTGATCCTGATCGCTGTTTTGCTCTCACTGTTCCTGTTCGGGCGCTACACGGAGTTTTTGAACATTGCGGCGCTGGAGCGGGCCATCGCCGAGTTCGCTGAAGGGCCCTGGGGAGTGCCTGCGCTGATCCTGACCTTTTGCGCCTGCGCCTTTATCGGTGTGCCGCAATTTCTGCTGATCGGGATCGCCGTCTATGCGTTTGGACCGCTTTGGGGCGCGGTCTGGGCCTGGATCGCGACCCTATGCTCGGGCACCGTGACCTTCTGGCTGGGCCGACTATTCAGCGACGCGACCCTCAACCGATTGGGCAAGGGGCGGGTCAAGCGGTTCGCCGAATTTGTCGCACGAAATGCCTTTGCCGCCTCCGCCATTGTGCGCAACGCACCAACCGGCCCGTTTTTGATGGTGAACATGGTGTTTGGCGCGATCGGCGCGAAATATTTCCATTATATCAGTGGCATGGCGCTCGGCACGGTTCCCAAGATCGCGCTGGTGGCGTTTGGCTTACAAGCCATCCAGGCCGCGCTGGCCGGCAATATCTGGACCGCCCTTGCCGCGGCACTGGCCGCCATAGCCGTCTTTCTTGGTGGCTTTCTCTATGTGCGGCACAGACGCCGCAAAGGGGAAAATATTGCGCTCAGCGCAGAATAGGCTGTTGACACCGCTGGTTGATCGCCGCATTGCAGACGTCATGCGCAAGAATTTGCCCCTTTTGAGCCTACTCCTCCTTACTGGCCCCTGGCCGGTAGCGGCGGTGCATTAGCGCATCTGTCCACGGCCAGGGGATCGAACTTTAAAAGCTTCAAGACTTTAACTGGCCGAACCGATGACAGACACAACTGATATTGTAATTTTTGACACCACGATGCGCGATGGCGAACAATCGCCCGGCGCGTCGATGACTCATAATGAGAAACTGGCCCTGGGCGAGTTGCTCGAGACCATGGGTGTGCATGTAATAGAGGCGGGCTTCCCAGCCGCCTCGATTGGTGATTTCGAAGCCGTGCGCGAAATTGCCAAACGTTCAAAGACCGCCACGATTTGCGGCCTTGCGCGCTCCACGCCGAGCGATATTGAGCGGTGCGCCGAAGCCGTGCGCCACGCCGCCAAGCCGCGCATTCATACGTTTATCTCCACCAGCCCTGTGCACATGAAGCACAAGCTGAAAATGGGTGCGAATGCGGTGCTCGAAGCGGTGGGCCGCTCGGTCGCGCAGGCTCGAAACCTCGTCCCGGACGTGGAGTGGAGCCCGGAAGATGCAACTCGCACCGAGTTCGACTTCCTGTGCAAATGTATCGATGCGGCGATCACCAGCGGCGCAACCACGATCAATATTCCTGACACGGTCGGATATTCGCATCCGGAAGAGTATGGAAATCTGATCCGCCGCCTGCGCGAGACGGTTCCAGATTCCGATAAGGTTATTTGGTCGACCCATTGCCACAATGATCTTGGCCTCGCTGTCGCCAATTCGATTGCTGGCGTTCAAAATGGCGCGCGGCAGGTCGAGTGTACGATTAATGGTCTCGGCGAACGGGCCGGCAATGCGGCTCTGGAAGAAGTGGTCATGGCGTTCAACACGCGCAATGATGATCTGCCGTTCAGCACCGGCCTGGACACCACGAAACTGGCCTCTGCCAGCCATATGGTCAGCCGCATCACCGGGTTTCCGGTTCAATTCAACAAGGCGATTGTCGGCAAAAACGCGTTCGCGCATGAAAGCGGCATCCACCAGGATGGCATGCTGAAGAATGCCGAAACCTATGAAATCATGAAACCAGAGGATGTGGGTGTTTCCAAAACCAGCCTGGTCATGGGCAAGCATTCGGGGCGGCACGCGTTTCGCGATAAGCTGGAAAGTCTTGGCTACGAACTCGACAAGGACAGCCTGAACGAAGCGTTTAAGCGGTTCAAGGACCTGGCCGATAAGAAGAAGCACGTCTTCGATGATGATCTGATCGCCTTGGTCGATGATCAGCTCTCGGCGGTCGGAGAGCGCATTTCGTTTGAGAAATTGCGCGTGGTCGCCGGCTCAGAAGGCCCGCAAACGGCTGACCTGTCTGTCTTGGTCGATGGGGAGAGCCATTCAGTATCGTCCGAAGGCAATGGTCCTGTGGACGCGGTCTTCAACGCCATTCGCAAAATTGTGCCGCATGAAGGCAAGTTGGATCTGTTTCAGGTGAGCGCGGTCACTGGCGGCACCGATGCCCAGGCTGATGTGCATGTGCGTCTGAAAGGCGAAGGGATCATGGCCACCGGTCGATCCTCAGACCCCGACACATTGGTGGCGGCGGCGAAAGCCTATATTCATGCGCTGAATAAGCTTGAAGCGCGTCGATTGAAGCGGATCGCCGCTTAAACCCCTAACGAACGAGCCGTTCCTATTAAGCCTGTCCCATTTTGGGGCAGGTTTTCTTATGTCCAATGTCTATTGGGGATCTAGTCTGGTGTACGGATCGTACGCATCGAATTGAAATGCAGACTTGCTTTAATTAATTCTAAACGGCATGAGGGTATAAGGGCTGATAACGAAAATTGTAGCAGCGTCTCCCGGACAGGGGCACGCACCAGAAGAATCGGCGCGGAAAAATGATCGGATCCCTACTCGGAGTTCTTTCCACAGACATGGCCATCGACCTCGGGACGGCGAATACGCTCGTCTATGTAAAGGGTCAGGGCATCAAACTCGATGAGCCTTCTGTGGTGGCCTATATGAACCAGGGCGGCCGCAAAATGGTCTATGCCGTGGGTGACGATGCCAAGAAAATGCTCGGCAAAACACCGCTGAACATGGAAGCCATTCGCCCGATGCGCGATGGCGTGATTGCCGATTTCGAAGTCGCCGAGGAGATGATCAAGCACTTTATCCGCAAAGTGCACAATCGCCGCGCCTTCGTTTCACCTTTGATCATTATCTGTGTGCCGAGTTCGGCCACGAATGTTGAGCGCCGCGCCATTCACCAGTCAGCGCTGGCCGCAGGCGCCCGCGAAGTTCACCTGATTGATGAGCCTTTGGCCGCGGCGATTGGCGCCGGTTTGCCGATCGAAGAACCGGCTGGGTCCATGGTTGTCGATATTGGCGGCGGCACGACAGAGGTCGCTGTGCTCTCGCTTGGCGGGCAAGTCTATTCGCGGTCCGTCCGTGTTGGCGGCGACAAGATGGACGAAGCGATCATGAGCTATTTGCGCAAGAACCAGGGCATCCTGGTCGGCGAAATGTCGGCTGAGCGTATCAAGAAACAGATCGGTACCGCCATGGCGCCGGAGAATGGCGACGGCATGACCGTGACGGTGCGGGGTCGCGCCACCGGCGACGGCGTCCCGAACGAAGTCGAAATCAATGAAAAGATGATGGCCGAAGCCCTCGCTGACCCAGTCGGAGAGATTGTGGAAGCCGTTCGTATTGCGCTCGAAGCAATGCCGCCAGAACTGTCCGCTGACATTGTCGATCGCGGCATTGTCCTGACCGGGGGTGGGGCGCTGTTGCGCAATCTCGATGTTGTACTGCGTGAACAAGCCCGTTTGCCGGTGATGATCGCCGAAGACCCATTGAAATGTGTCGCGAACGGGTGTGGATTCGTCCTCGAAAACCTCTCGCGCATGAAGAATGTTCTGTCGCCAGAAGTTTGACACGATTGCGCGCTAAGGGGTTCGCGATCAAGAGGGAAGGATTTCGCCCATGCCTCGTCTAAGCGGCAAGGGATACAGACAGCGCCCGCTCCGGCGGTACGGGTTCTTTGTGGCCGTCGCAGGCTTATTGGCCCTCCTTCTCCTGCAGACCTCACCCCGCCTTAGCCAAGGCGTCGAACCCATCCGAACCGCCGCGTCAGACCAACTTTTTCACGTCACCCGGCCGAGCCTGATTGATCGGATCAGCGGCGCGTCTGCGAAAGAACGCCAAATTCTCGAGCTCGAAGCCCGCGTGCGGGAATTGGCGCAATATAAGGCGCTCGCCTTGACCATGGCCGAGCGGCTTGAGGTCTATGAAGACATTCTCAATATGCAGGGAGAGCCTGGCGGCGCTGAAGTCACCGCCCGGATCATGGCGGAGACAAACGGACCGTTTGCTGAGGCGCTGCTGGCCAATGCGGGGGCCACAAATGGCGTCATGGAGGGCTATTTCGCGGAAAATGATCGCGGTTTGGTTGGCCGCGTCGTGCAGGTCGGGCAACGTTCTTCACGGATCCTGAAGATTACCGACTTTAACAGCCGCGTCCCGGTCATGGGCGAAGCCAGCGGTTTGCGCGCGATCATGTATGGCGGGCGCGATGGTTTTGGCCGCCTGACCGACTTGCCCGAACAAGGTGACTTCCTGCCGAATGAGCGCATTTTGACTTCCGGCGAGGGCGGCCTGTTCCCACGCGGGGTCGTCGTGGGCCATGTCCGCGGTCCGGAAGGCAAGGAAATCCGGGTCGATCTCGAAATGCTGAACGGGCAGCTGTCTTATGTCCGCCTCAAGCCGATCATGACGATCCCGGCGCCAGAAGCGTTTCCGGTCGAAACCGATTTGGCCGAACTGACCGAAGAGGACGGTTCGTGAACTGGCTGAGCTCGATCGCCGATTCTCTGGCGCTGCGCTGGGAAGCGGCGCGGCCTCGCTCCCGTTTGTTGATTGGCGCCATTGTCGTCGCTTTGATCGGCATGGTTGGCCTGACACCGAAATATCTGTTCGGGGTGCCGCTGGCCTGGCCCTATGTCGGACTGATCGCCGCGGCGGGGTGGGGGCGCTCAGGCATTGGATTCGGGCCGATGTTGCTATTGATCCTGTTCGGCTTCGCGCAAGACGCTTCGCAAGCCCCGTGGGGCAGCCATGGCTTGGCGAACCTGATGATTTACGGCCTGTCGGCCATGGTTCACCAGACATTTGATACCGAACGCACCCCTTTTCTCGGTTTTATTCTCCCGGTTGTAACTTTGTTTACCGGGATCACGCTCGTATGGATTGTTGCAAGCATTTCATCGGGGCATTTCGTGCGCGTTACACCTATGCTGACGGCCTATTTCGCCACTTTGGTGGTGCATATGATGATTGCGCCCTTGTTTGATCTGGGCGTGCGCCGTTCGGCGCCGAATGGAGGCGGTGGATGAGCACCAAGCGCCCCATAGACGGATTATTCAATCGTCGCGCGGTGATTGCTGCAGGCGGCGGCGCCGCTGTCTTTGGCGGACTGATCGCACGCCTGTTCCAATTGCAAATCATGGAACATGAGCGGTTCGAAGTGGCAGCCGCGGAAAACGGGGTCCGTCTTGATCTTGCGCCGCCGCAAAGGGGCCGGATCCTCGATCGATTTGGCCGCCCTTTGGCGGCGCATCGCCAAGCCGGGCGCGTGTCTATCGTCCGCGAACAAGCCGCAGACCTGCCGGCGCTGATGGCCAAGCTGGGCGAAGAGCTGGATATCTCGCCAGAGCGCCAGGCGAGATTCATTCGCGATGCCCGCCGCCAGGCGAGCTTTCAGCCGGTCACGGTGAAGAGCGAACTGTCTTATGAAGACTTCTCCCGCCTGTCCGTGCTCGCCCCGAGCCTGCCCGGTGTGCAAGTTGAAATGGCGTCGACCCGGTCCTATCCGCGGGGCAGGGATTTCGCCCATGTGTTAGGCTATGTCGCCAAAGCCAGCGAAATGGATCTGGAGCGTTTGAGCGAAGACGCCAATGCCCAGGAGCGCGCCGCCATCCGGCGCCTGTTCAAACATCCCGATATGCGGACGGGGCGGTCTGGCGTGGAACGTTTCGCCGAAGAATGGTTGCGCGGTGAAGCAGGTTTCCGAAAGCTGGAGACCAATGCGGCCGGACGGATTATCCGGGAGTTTGATGACCCCAGTCTGGCGCCGAAGCCGGGGCGCGACCTGTATCTGACGGTCGATGCGGAATTGCAGAAGTTTGCGATTGATCGGTTCGGAACCGAAAGTGGCGCCGCCGTCGTCATGGATATTGAGTCCGGTGACATCCTCGCCTTTGTCTCAACCCCAGCATTCGACCCGAATGATTTCGTCAACGGGATCTCATCGGCTGATTATGCCCTTTTGCGAGATGATGTTGAATACTCGCCGCTCTATCACAAAGCCTATGATGGCACTTATCCGCCTGGATCGACGTTCAAAATGGTCGTCGCCGCAGCCGCCTTGGAAGCGGACGTCATTGATCCGAACGAGCGCATTTATTGCCCGGGGCATTACCGCTTCGGCAATAATACGTGGCATTGCTGGAAGAAACGCGGTCACGGCCCGGTCAATATGCACCAGGCCATCAAAGGGTCGTGCGACGTCTATTTCTATGAAGTTGCAAAACGGATGGGGATTGAACACCTGGCCGACTTCTCCAAGCGGTTCGGCTTCGGCCAGCGCTGGGACCTTGGTCTGACTGGCGGGCGGAGCGGCGTTGTGCCGAATGATGCCTGGAAACGCGCTGCGCGCGGCGAACCCTGGTATGAAGGCGAGACCCTGAATATTGGCATCGGTCAGGGACAGGTCTCGACCTCGCCCTTGCAACTTGCCGTGATGACGGCGCGGATTGCCGCTGAGGGCAAGGTCATCACACCGCGTATCATTGGCGAAGGCCCGCGTCCGGATGCCGACATTCCCTTCGATGCGCCGTTGGATCCGGATTTCATGCGTCGCATGAAGGCGGGCATGTATGGCGTCACCTCAGAAGCGGGTGGAACCGCGTTGAGGTCGGGGGATCTAGGGCTCGGCGGACCACGCCTGGCGGGCAAGACCGGAACCTCTCAGGTGCGCCGGATCTCAGCTCAAGAGCGCGCCACGGGTATCCTGAAAGGCGAGGACATTGCCCGGCGCCTGCGGGATCACGCCTTGTTCGTCGCCTATGCACCGCATGATGATCCAAAATATGCGATCTCAGTGATCGTTGAGCATGGCGAGGGCGGCTCCAGAGCAGCGGCGCCAGTTGCGCGAGACATCATGGCCGAAGCGCTGCGCATCGATGCGCGGCGGACGCCGGCTTACACCCGCACGGCCTCGGCCGGGTCAAGCTCGAGCGGTGGAGCGCGCTAGGCATGGCGACGATGCGGGCCAGTTCTCTTGATTTTTCGCGGCGATCGCTCTGGTCGCAGCTTGGATCGTTGCCGTGGGGATTGATCCTGCTGATCTGCGCCATGGCGATGATCGGCGTTGCGATTTTGCATTCTGCGACTTTCACCAATCCGGAAGAAGCCGGTCTGCCCATGCGCCATGCCAGCCGGTTTGCGGTTGCGCTCGTGGTCTTGTTGGTGGCTGGGCTGGTTCCATTGCGGTGGTGGTTCTGGGCAGCCTGGCCCAGCTATCTGGCAACTTTGGTCTTGCTGGTGGCGGTCGAGTTTTTCGGCTTCACCGGCGGCGGCGCCCAGCGTTGGGTGCAGATCGGTCCGGTTGGCGTGCAACCCTCGGAATTCATGAAGGTCACGCTGACGCTCGCGCTTGCGGCCTATTATCATAAGAGATGGAACGATTTCTCAGGCGGCTTCCTGATCCATTTGCCGGCGCTGGCCCTGATCGCCTTGCCGGCCGCCTTGATCTTCCGACAACCCGATTTTGGGACGACGCTCGCTCTGTTTGCATCCGGCGGCATTTTGATCTTCCTTGCTGGCCTGTGGTGGCGCGTCATCATGGCGATCAGTGTGGCGGCGGTTGCCAGCATACCGGCGATCTATTTCTTTGTGCTTCAGGATTATCAGCGCGAGCGGGTGGATACCTATCTCGCTCAGCTGACCGGGCAGTCGGTTAACGTCATGGATGATGGCTATCAGATCGAACAGGCCAAGATCGCCATTGGGTCAGGCGGGTGGACGGGCAAAGGCTATATGGAAGGGACGCAGTCCCAGCTCGACTATATCCCCGAACAGCACACGGATTTCATTTTGACCGTTCTGGCCGAAGAGTTCGGCTTCCTGGTCACCAGCGGTGTCCTGCTGATGTGGATGGTCATCCTCGGGCTTGGTCTCGCGATTGCGCTTCGAGCGGCGAGCCTGTTTGCAAGGTTTGCCGCCGCGGGCGCCGTGGCGACCGTCACTTTCTATATTTTGTTCAATGTTGCCATGGTGTTAGGGCTGGTTCCTGTGGTTGGGGTTCCCTTGCCGCTTCTGTCTTATGGCGGCACGGTCATGATTACGACCGCCGGGTGTTTTGGCCTGGTCTGTGCGGCCCATCTTGGCCGAAATGAGCCGCTGAACACCGGCGCCTAGACCCAGATTATCGATCTGGATTATCTCACCCTCAAAACCCAGCAATTGCGTTGATTTTTGCTGTCTGACAGCTAGTGTCGCGCCAAAATCATTCCCTGGGAGGAGAGTTTAATGGCAGCGATCGGTCGTAAGACAGATACGTGGGGTTCGCGGTTTGGCTTTATCATGGCGGCGGTGGGATCGTCGGTCGGACTTGGCAATTTCTGGCGGTTTCCATTCACAGCCGGTGAGAATGGCGGCGGCGCGTTTATCGTCATCTATCTCGCCTGCGTGGTCCTGTTTGGACTGCCAGTCTTGATGGCTGAATATGGCATGGGCCGTAAATCGGGCATGTCGGCCATCGAAGGCGTTCATTCACTCGCCCGGGCTGAAAGCAAGAGCGCCAATTGGGGCTTTGTCGGATGGGTCGGTTCGCTCGCAGCCTTCTTCATTCTGACCTTCTATATGGTCATCTCGGCCTGGGTCATCGCCTTTATTCCGCAAGCATTTTCTGGCGGGTTTGAAGGATTTACGGCGGAAACATCGGGCGCGAATTTCGGTGAGACGATCGGTAATCGGGGCCTGGTTTTGTGGTGTTTGGGGGGCTTTATCGCCGTCAACACATTCATCATTGCCCGCGGGGTGAAAGGCGGCATCGAGCGCGCGGCCACCATTCTGATGCCGCTCTTCTTCATCTTGTTGCTGGGCATTGTTGGCTTCGCATTGACCAATGGCGACGCGGCCAAGACCGCGGCGTTCCTGCTCCAACCAGACTTCAGCAAGGTGACGTTCAGCACCTTCCTTGCAGCGGTGGGGCAAGCCTTCTTCTCGATCGGTGTCGGGTCCTGCTTGATGATCACTTACGGTGCCTATCTCTCGCAAGATACCAACATTCCGCGCTCATCCGCGATTGTGGCGAGCGCGGATACGATGGTGGCGCTGATCGCTGGCTTTGCCATTTTCCCGATCGTCTTCGCTTTCGGTGCGGACCCTGCCGGTGGACCGAGCCTGTTCTTTGTATCGCTGCCGATTGCGTTCGGATCTGAGGCGATGCCGATGGGCAATCTGATTGGTGGCGCCTTCTTCACCTTGGCGCTGTTTGCGGCGCTGACCTCATCCATCTCGCTGATGGAAGTGGGCGTCTCCTGGCTGGAAGAACGGCAGGGCGTCAATCGCTGGGGCGCGGCGCTCGGCATTGGCTTTGTCTTGTTTATGATCGGCGCAGGCTATGTCTATTCGGCCGATTATATCGATTTTGCTGATATGATTACCGGCACGATCATGCTGCCTTTGTGTGGCTTGCTGGTGGCGGTCTTCTCAGGCTGGGTGCTCAGCCGGGATATGCTGACCTCGGAATTTGGCGAAGGCGTGGTGATGAACCTCTGGCGCTTCGCGGTTCGCTGGGTCGTGCCGCCGGCCATTGGTGTGATCCTGGTCTTCGGTATCTGGGACAAGTTCTAGAGCCTGATCTTTTTGACCCAAACAAAAACCCCGCCTCAGCAAAGGCGGGGTTTTCTTTTGCGAGGCCGTCGCGCCTATTCAATCGCGGAAAGAAGCTCCGGCGCGGTCACCAATTGGCGAACGCCGTGCGATTTGGTTTCGTTGAAGACATTGCCCTCGGCGGCCCATTTGTGCAGCGAGTTGATGTCCAGCTTTGCGCATTGTGGACGGACATTCCAGGTCACCTGGGCCGGCGAGCAGACCGCTTGGGTATAGCTCGGGCCGGTGGTCGATCCTCGGAAGCTGACCGGTAGGCCGGTATCGGATGGGATCATGCCGGCTTGATAGAAACCGCCTTTTTCATCCACGACTTTGGCCATTTCTGTGAAGTCCAGCGCGTCTGGATCGTTCACCACCAGGAAGGTCTGCGCTTCAACGCGCAGCAGGGGATCCGTGCAAGTCTCTGGTACGCATGCACCGAGCCCTTCACCGGGAGTTGTATCACATGTCGTATGCACCCAATGCACCTCGATGGTCTGACCTGGCACAACACCTTTATAGGCGCCTTCAGCCGGCATCAGTTCGGCTTCGGTCAGGTCCGGTGTGCCGTTACAGGCATAACCGCCATTATCGGTTGCATCGACGAAGATGCTAAAGCCAGGGCCTTTATGCTCGGCATTGGTATGGGTGTGGATGTTGCACAGGTTCATGCTGGATGCGGGCGGTGCGGTCGGAAAGCTGACTGTGTTGAGTCCCGCCACGCTGGAAATGTCGCGTGGGGTTTGAGGCCCCATGCCAACACAAAGTTCCGGCGCCATCTCCGCCATCGTGTCTTCGACAATGTCTTCGGCCACTTCGACCGTTTCTGCGGTATCGGTTGTGACAGTGTCGTCTGTCGTTTCGGTTGAGTCGATGTTTGCGCAGGCCGCGAGCAGACCGCCTGCCGCTGCGACCAGGAATAGATTTTTCATTTAATGTCACTCCCAAGCTGACCGAGTAGACATGGCTCGGTTTGCGCGCTTGGCGAGTAACAATTTCGTATAGCTTCGATAGGAAAAACCAATCAATCAGAAGAAGGTGATAGGTTTGATGTCCCTTATTGCCGTTTGAACCGACGACCGAATTCTCGGGTGGCGCGGATCAGCTTGTCGACAATGCCAGGCTCCAGGCTCGAATGACCGGCATTTCCAATGATGTGCAGATCCGCTTGCGGCCAGGCCTTCTTCAGGGCCCACGCGGTCGAGAGCGGCGTCACCACATCGTAGCGGCCATGGACAATGATGCCAGGGATATCGGTGAGCTTTATCTTTACCTGTTCCAACAACCACCCGTCTTTTTCGAAGAAGCCCTTATTGTAGAAAAAGTGGCATTCGATCCGGGCGAAAGCGTCGGCGAAATCGTCTTCTTCAAAGCGCTTCGGGCGACTGGTTGGGCCCTGGATGGTGATTGTTTCCCCCTCCCAACAGGCCCAGGCTTTGGCCGCCGCGCGCCGTTCGGCTTTGTCGTCTCCGGTCAGGCGCTTGTAAAAGGCATCCAGCAGATTGTGGCGTTCGCCCTCGGGAATAGGGGCGACATATCGATCATAGGCATCCGGGAATAGGCGGCTCGCCCCTTCCTGATAGAACCACCGAATTTCAGCTTCAGTCAGCAGGAAGATCCCCCGCAGGATCAGGCCCAAGACGCGTTCAGTATGGGTCACGGCATAGGATAAGGCCAAAGTCGAGCCCCATGAGCCGCCAAACAAAACCCATTTGTCGATGCCAAGATGCTCACGAACGGCTTCAATATCCGCCACCAGATTCCAGGTATCGTTTTCGTGCAGTTCAGAATGCGGCGTTGATTTTCCGCATCCGCGCTGATCCATCAGGATGATGCGGTAGACATCAGGATCGAAAAAGCGCCGCATTTCAGGGCTTGAACCGCCGCCAGGACCGCCATGAATTCCGATTACAGGTAATCCATTTGGATTTCCTGATTCTTCCCAGTACACTTCATGCAAATCGCTGACGCGAATAAACCCGGACTTTCGAGCTTCTATAGGTGGATACAGTTTGAGCATAATGCGCCTTTATTCACGACCTCTTCACCTATCGGCTGTTAACATCTGAATAAAGGGTATGGACGGCGATTTTCTCATCTGTATGTGTCATTACAGGTGAGGCTTTAAATGTGTTAGGTGTGCGGCCCCATGCGTAGTGTGCTTATTTCAGTGATTTTCGCGTCCAGCCTCGGTGCTTGTGCGACCGTGTCCATGGTCTCGTCCGAGGCGGTGGTTGAAACCGGTCTGACCTCGGAACAAAGCAGTCTTCGTCAAGTCTCTGAAGCCTATACCGATCTGGCGGAGCGTAAAAACTGGGTCAGCAAAAGCGATGGCTTGCTCGGCTTTGCCCGTGTCCTGATGGATGGGGTTTCGGGCAATGATGCCGCGCCGGAGCTGCAATATCTCGAAGACCTTCAGGCCGATGGCATGTCGCGCAATCAACAAGTGATGCGCTTGGGCGAAGACATTGACAGCGCCGCGCATGGTTTGAACGTGGCGACGATGGAAGCCGAAAAGCTATATGGTTCGGAAGCGACCGCACGGTCCCTGCGCGCCGATCTGGTCAGCTATGAAAGCGCCTTGGTGACCGCCAAGAAAGCCCGCCGGACCTTTGTCCAAACGCTGTCTGGCTTTGAACAAGAAGAATTGGTTGGCGTCTCTACCTCGCTGGCGGCGTTCGATACCAGCATCAAAGGCGCAAGCGACGCGGCGGACAAACTGGCGGATTATGCCGCCGATCGCAAAAGCATCGAAGCGACCTCTTAAGATCGCTTCGCGCAATTTGAGCCTCTAGAACTTCATAAAGCTGCGGCTGAGTTGCCAGGCATTTTCCATGATTTCTGAAAGATGCTCAGTGCGCGTGCGCACGACATCCGGTGTCCAGGCGACTTTGTCCTTGATGTCTTTGGTGAGTGCAAATTCCGGTTCTCCGCCAGCGAAGTAGAGCTCTTTTTTCTCCTCGAAAGACAGATTGTCCGCCTTCTGATTGGTCGATTGGGACAATAGGGCAAAATTGCCAATCGTATCGACCAGATCACGATGAACCGCCGGATTGGGCCAGGCATTATGCCAAGGCGATCCGTCCGGGATATTCTTTGGCAAAACGTGCTCAACCGTCGCGCCGTCATCAGGCCCAAGGGCTTTGCCGCCATCAATCTCTGCGTTCATGCGCAAGGCAATGGCACGCCGCTGCGCGAAGGCGCCAAAGCGACTGCGCAAGCGGCTGGAGATTTCGCGACGCTCTTCACGCGAGAGCGCCATGGGGCCGCTATCGGACAAGAGCACGCGCGGATTATCAGCGCTGTCGGCGATCTTCTGATAGCGGCGTTGCCGGCTTCTTTGCTCGGTAATTGACATCATTGCGCCATAGGCGAAGCGCTCCAGGCTCTTGAAGAAGATATAGGCGTTCTCGGGGCTGCCATTATGATTGACCAGGAACTTCAATGCCGGCGCGCGCCACAGTTGGTGGTCGATCAGGCGGAGGTGGTTCAGGCATTCGGTGACTTGCGCCGTCATGTTTCCAAACTGACCTTCGCCGGTGGAAATCGTCACATAGGCGTCGACATAGGCGGGCAGCTCTTTGGACAAGAATTCGCGTGTGCCGCCCGACGAACGATTGATCACAGCTTTGCGGAATTCGCTGGCACCCTTGCGCGTCTTTCGCGCATAGAGCGTGCTGATTTGATTGAGCAGATCGTCAAATCCAGAGCCGCTCAAGCGCGATTCATGTTCTGACCATTCGCGCGAAAAGGCGTCTGCTTCTTCTTGTGTGAGATGCGCGTTTTCCAACAGGTCCGTCTTGATGATGTCGTGACTGTTGGGGGCTTTGCCGCGTGTGTTGAGCACGCGAAACACATTGTAACCGCCATCCCAATCCTCGACCACGACTTTGACCAGAACCACACGATTGCGGATCGTATCGGCCAACTCGCGCTGCGCCTCGGGGGACATATCGCGCACCGACTTGATGAAATTCTCAAGATTGCGCGTCATCCGGCGCTGGCTTTCGCTATCGTTGGGCTCGACTTCTTTTTTCAGGGACGCGCCGCGGGTTTGGATCGCTTCGCGCAGATACGGACCGTCAATATGGTTGAGCGAGATTCGCCATAGCGGCGGCACACCGCCATCATCATCTGCGATCAACGCATGGATGGCGTCTTTACGCCCGGCGTCGGTTTCCATATCCCGCAGCACAGACAGCAAGATGGTCAGCGTGGTCAGGCGCTGTTGGCCATCGACGATCAAAAACCGTCCCGAGCTTTCCCGCACCAGGACAATCGCGCCGATAAAGTGGTTTTCTGAGTTTTCGCTTGCGTCCCGAAGATCTGACAACAGAGCTTCTGCTTCTGCGTTTTCCCACGAATAACTGCGCTGATAAGGTGGCATCGCCATTTCTGTGCCATTGCACAAAAGATCGGCGAGTGTACTTTCCTGCGCACGAAGGCCTTGTGTCATCTATTCTAATCTTTCTGCTGTCCCGCCAGCCATAAAGACTGAGCACTAATCCTGGTAAACGAGGCCATCAATTGAAACCGACAGCAGAAAAGTCCGGTTTCGGTAGATCGTAGCGAAGAGGTCACACGCGAATGAAATGGGCAACAGTCAAAATCGATGGGCGCACCCATGCCGGGCTTATGCGGGATCAGGCGATCGAGCTGCTGAGCGAAGCTGACGTCAGTGAGATCCTTCACGATCTGCCTGGCGCGTCTGCACGGGCGGGGGAGGCCGGGCGCGTTTCGATTGAGGAGGCCGAGCTGATGCCGCCGATTTTGCGGCCTCGCAAGATTCTCGGCATTGGCGTGAACTATGCCGCGCACGCCAAGGAATCGGTGTCTTTCATCAAAAATCCGGGCTCCAATGTCCAGAAATGGTTCAACAAGCAGGCCACTGCTGCCAATGGCGCCTATAGCGATGTGCATCTGCCTGTCGTGTCTGAACAATTGGATTACGAGGCCGAGCTGGTTGTGATCATCGGCAAGACCGGTCGGCACGTCCCGGAGGCGCGCGCCATGGAAATGATTGCAGGGTTTTGCTGCGGCTGTGATTTCTCGGTTCGCGACTGGCAACGGGCGAGCCCGACCATGATTATGGGCAAAGGGTTCGACACGCATGCGCCGTTCGGTCCCTGCCTGGTGACGCCGGATGAGATTGAAGATCTCCCTGCGCTTGAAGTCCGCGGTTATGTGAATGATGAGCTGCGCCAATCGGGCCATGTGCGCGATATGACCTTCTCGATCGCGCAGCAGATTGCGCACCTGACCGCGTCATTCACGTTGGAACCCGGCGATATCATTTTTACCGGAACTCCTGCAGGGGTCGGCGCCGGGTTTGATCCTCCGAAATGGCTGAAAGCCGGCGACACGGTTCGGGTCGAGATCGACCAATTGGGATTTTCCGAACATACAATTGTCGCCGAGCAGAAGAAGATTGTGCTTGAGTAACGAGTCCGACTAAGGCGTGCCGTGTGATGTTTCGATGGACGATCCTGCTATGCGGTATCGCGGTTCTAGGAGCCGCGTGCGAGGATGCTCCGGTGCCCGAAAGTGACAAACCGGCTGAAATCACGCCGCAGGATTTTGTGCTCTTGCCGTGCGAAGCCGCATCGTCAGGTTCGCCTTGCGCCTTGGCGATTGCAGGTGGCAAGCGAGTCTTGTTCGGTGCGCCGATCGGTGCCGCAGCGAGCCTGGGTGCAGACGATTTACGACAATTAGATGCGGTCATCGTCTTTTCATTGCGGGCCAAAGACATTGAAGGGCTGGGCGCTATCCGAAATGCCAGCTGGAATGCCGGTCGAGCCGCGCCGCTTTTGACCATAGGCCCGCGCGGTATCACCCAGGTTGTTGAAGGATTGAACACGGTGTTCGAACAGTCGGACGCTCTGCGCATCGTCGAGCAGGGCATTCCACCCGGCGGTTTCGATGCGGCGATCGTCACGGCCCGGGAAGCGATGACGGGACAGACCGTATTTGATACCGGCGATGTTCAAATTATCCGCGAGGGCGGCGGGTATCGTATGGCGTACGAATCGCGAGCCTCGGTGACCTTTATCCCCTGTGATGGGGCAATGGCGGACCAAATACCTGATGTTCCAGATGATCAAATACGCTTGCAGGTCGGATGCGCTCAACCGCCTGCCGACCTGGCATGGCCACTGCGACAAGCCCATTTTGTCGTGAAGAATACACCGCCAGAATAAGCAACGGGGTCCCGCTTGCGCAGGACCCCGGTCTCCCCCGAGACGCCCCCATCCGGTCAAACAATGACCGTGGACCGTGGACGTTTCAGGATTTGAACCCTTGGTTAAAAAGCCTTGGGCCTGCTGTCAAACGTCATGTGTCAGAAACTTCATGAATTCCTGAATCTGCCCCTTGGTGTGGCAGCAGCGTCACGCTGGGTTGACTCTTGGACAAATTCATTAGATAGTTAAGAAACTAATTATATGAAGAGGTATCCCATGCTTACACGGCGAGCCCTATTGAAGACCGCAGGCGCGAGTGCTGTGATTGTCGGCGCCGGCGCGGGCGGCGCGGCGCTTTATGCTCACGGACCGGGTATGGCTTCGGCGCGCGCGCCCTGGTCTGACGCGGGCAAAAGCTTCGGTGATCCGCGAATTGATGCGCTCGCCTATGCGATCCTGGCGCCCAATCCGCACAATCGACAACCGTGGATGTTCGAACTTGTCGGTGAGGATCAAATCAACGTCTTCATCGATCTAGATAAGCGTTTGCCAGAGACTGACCCGTTCGATCGCCAGCTGACCATCGGCTTTGGCTGCATGCTGGAACTGTTGCGCATGGCGGCGGCGGAAAAAGGATATCGGGCTGAAATCAACGCTTTCCCGGATGGCGCGCCGCAGCCGCGTCTATCCGCTGCTCCGATCGCTGCGGTGACCTTCCTCCCAGATCCACAGGTCACCCGTGATCCGTTCTTCGAGAGCGTTCTGACCAGACGGTCGACGAAAGACCCGTATGATCCATCAAAACCCGTCGCCGATGAGGCACTGGCGCAGCTGCTTTCGGCAGGCACCGGAGCGTTGAGCCTGGGCGGAACGAATGACCCCGAACGGGTGAAAGAGCTGATCGATCTCGCCTGGCTCGGCTGGATGATCGAATATGAGACCGATATTACGCGCAAAGAAAGCATCGATCTGATGCGCATCGGCAATCGCGCTGTGGTCAAGAATCCAGATGGCATCGATATGGGGGGCACCCAGATGGGCCTGTTCAAGATGACCGGGATTGTCACCCATGAGGGGCTCAATCAGAAAGGCAGCCAAGCCTATAATATCGGCATCGATATGTACCGAGACATCATCCATACCGCTCAAGGCTTTGCTTGGATCACGGCGCCGGAAAACACGCGTCTGAGCCAGATTGAAGCGGGCCGAAACTGGGTGCGAATGAATTTGGCAGCGCAAAAAATGGGGCTTGGAATTCATCCGCTCAGTCAGGTGCTGCAAGAATTTCCGGAAATGCGGGAACCGTATCAGGCGATCCATTCAAAGCTCGGTGCAGATGAAGGTGTGGTGCATATGTTTGGGCGACTGGGATACACCAAGTTTCCCGCCGCCAGTCCACGTTGGCCGGTGGAGAGCAAGCTGATAAACAGCTGATCATGAAAGATTCGGAATCCGGCACGCTCGTCTTCACACTGTTCAATGAAATCGGCATCATAAATCAGCTGGCGACTGCGCGGTTTGCGCGGGCCTTGGCGCCTGATCTGAACCCCTCTGAATTCGGCGTCCTGAATCATTTTGTTCGATTGCCCGGCGAGAAGTCTCCGACGCATCTGGCCAAAGCTTTCCAAATGACCAAGCCGTCCATGACGGCGATCTTGGCCAAGCTCGAACGCAAGGGCTATGTCGAGATCAAGGGCAGTGAACAAGACCGCCGCCGGAAGATTGTCAGCATCACAGCCAATGGCGAGAAGGCGCGTGCGCGCGGCGTCGCCGCGATTGGACCGCTGGCGGACATTGTTGTGGATAATCAAGATATCTCGCAACTGGCGAAAATACTGCCAACCTTGCAAGCGTTGCGCGAATTCCTCGATGCCGAAAGAAATGCAGTGGATGGCTTTACCTGATCCCTTGGCAGAGGGTGCAAATCAGCCCTATTGCTACCAATTCGTTAACGTTTGACGCTTATTTGTTAAGGATATTGTGTCTTTCAGGGGCTGGAAGTGATGGTAGCCGTGTTTTTCTTAATCTATGCCGCGATCGGGGCAGGGGCCGGATGGGGCCTTTATACCTATGCAGGCATTGAACTTGCGCTGTCGATTTGCGCCGGTGCGATCGTCACCGCCCTGATCGGACAAGTGCACCTGTTCGCGAGTCGGACCGGCCAGTCATCGGAGCTTTCGAATCGCGTTGATGCCGTTGAAATGTCTCAACGCGATGTCCGCGAGCGGGTAGAAACCGTGGAGGCGCGCGCCTCCGCCATCGAAACCACGGTGAAACAAGAGCTAACCGAGCGCCGCGATGCCCTGGTCAGTGAAATGCGCCAGCTCGAAACACTAATTGAGCGTCTGTCGCGCAGTTTTGAAACCAAGCTTGCCGATGCTGAAACCACAGGCGATGTCGCGCCCCAAGAGGATGCGTTGTTGCGCGCCGTGAAAGAAGCGCTGCAGGACGGCCGGGTCGATCTGCATTTGCAACCCATCGTCTCGCTGCCGCAGCGCCGGGTCTCATTCTATGAGGGGTATACCCGTTTGCGCGGGCCTGATGGGTCGCTGATTCTGCCCGCAGATTTCCTGGATGCGGCGCGCCGGGCCAACCTGCTGGGCGTGATTGACAATATGATGCTGTATCGCTCGGTCGAAGTGGTTCGCCGTTTGGCCGCGCGAGACCGCCGTGTCGGTGTATTCTGCAATGTCTCGTCCTATTCGCTGGAAGATCCGCATTTCTTCCCCTTCTTCCTCAGCCATATGGAACAGAATCGGGATCTGGCCGGGGCATTGATCTTTGAGATTCGTGCCAGCCGGTTCGAGCATCGCTCGCGCCAGATGCGCGAAGCCATGGAGCGCCTGACCGCGCTCGGATTCCGCTTCTCAATCGACCATGCTGAGACGATCGATATCGACCTGCCGCGCCTGCAGGATGCCGGCATTCGCTTTGTGAAGTTCAATGGCGGCGACCTGATCGAACAGCTCCGCAACCCGTTCGGGCCGCGTCCTCTATCGTCGGTAGATCGCAAAGTCTCAGGTGAAGAAGTCGCGGCGGTTTGCTCGCGCTATGGCGTGACGCTGATTGCCGAAAAGATCGAAGAAGAAGTCAGCGTCGTCGAGATTCTGGAGTTCGGTATTCCTTACGGCCAAGGCCATATCTTCGGCGCCCCGCGCCCGATCAAATCATCCCTAATGGAAGAGACCAAGCCGCCCGCAGAACTGGTCCGGCAATTGACGGCGCGCGCGTCCTGATCTCTGTCGGCGGATTGACGCGATCCGCACTGCTTCCTAGGTCGCCTGCATGACACAACCACAATTTCCCGGCGGACTCGCCGCCATTGCTGATCGGTATGACATCATCCTGTGCGATGTCTGGGGCGTGATCCACAATGGGCGCATGGCCTTCGAGGAAGCCTGCGAAGCCCTGGTCCGGTTCAGAGATCAAGGCGGTGCGGTCTGCCTGATCACCAACGCGCCGGTACCGAAAGAACATGCGATCCGTCATTTTGACCCACTGGGCGTTCCCCCCGAAGCCTTTGATGATTGTGTCACATCCGGCGATGCCACCAGAGACGTGCTCAGCGCCCGCATTGGCGAAGTCTTTTTCAGAATGGGCGCCGATGAAGGCTGGGAGCATGATCGCTATTTATATGAAGGGCTGGATCTGCAATTTGGCGATGTGAAATCAGCTGACACATTGCTCTGCATCGGGTTGGAGGATCAGCAGAATGATCACCCCGATGATTATCGTGATCGCCTGGCCGAAGCGGCCGATCGAGGCATGGAAATGATCTGCGCTAATCCGGACGTTCGCGTCCGCATTGGTGAGCAGCTTTATTGGTGTGCGGGCGCGCTCGCCAAAGTGTTTGAAGAAGAGGGCGGTAAAGTCATCTATCCCGGTAAACCGCATGATCCGATCTATGATCTGGCGCTGGCCAAACTGGCAGATCTGGGCGTCGAAACCTCGCCTGCGCGCACGCTTTGCATCGGTGACAGCCCGGCCACCGACATGAAAGGCGCGCTCGTTCGCGGCTATGATGGTCTTTATGTCGGCACCGGTCTGACCGAACATGGCCATGACTTCGAAACAGAAGTCACCGAACTGCTGGCGCAATATGATGTGACGGCAAAATGGGCGTCACCGAAACTCACATGGTGACGAAACCTGAAACACACTGTAACAGGCCGTGAGCGAAACACGGAGATCGATCCGAAATGACCTATAAAGAAGGCTACAAGTTCGAAGACATGTCTGTGGGGATGACCCACCAGACCGAACACGTGATTACCGAAAAAGACATTGACCTATTCGCCGAAGTATCGGGCGACCGCAATCCGCTGCACATGGATGAGGAGTTCGCCAAGAATACCGCCTTCGGCCAGCGAATTGCCCATGGCGCGCTGACAGCAAGCTATATTTCCGGGATCCTCGGCAATGATCTGCCCGGCCCGGGATCGATCTTTGTTGGCCTCAATATGCGGTTCCGTCGGCCGGTCTATATTGGCTCGCATGTGACCGTGAAAGTTGAAGTCACTGAGATGAAAGAGCGCGGAAACCGCGTCACGCTGAAAGTGTCCTGCATTGTCGATGGCAAAGCCGCGATTTCCGGTGAAGCCTTGGTCATGGTGCCGAGCCGGGACGCCTAAATGACCGTCATTGCCCATTATAAGCACGTTCCGGAAGCCGCGCGCGGGTTCTCGGTCGCATTGGGCAATTTTGATGGTGTGCATGCCGGCCATCGCGCTGTGATGGAAGGCGCAGTCGCCGCTGGTGGTGCGTTGGGTGTGGCGACATTTGAGCCGCCGCCGCGCCAATTCTTTCGCCCCGATGATCCGCCCTTTCGAATCTATCGTCCGGCCCGGCGCAACGCGCGCTTGATGGAGCTCGGCGCGAAAGCGGTCTATGAGCTGCCATTCAATGCCGACATGGCGGCGATGACGGATGAAGACTTTGCGCGCCAGGTCCTGAAAGATGGGATCGGCGCCTGCCACGTGACGGTCGGGTTCGATTTTCGCTTTGGACGTGGGCGCATGGGCGACGCGGGACGGCTGGCATCTCTAGGACGCGCGCTGGGGTTTGGCGTGACCGTGATCGAAAAAATCGAAGCGCTTGGCGCCAAGGCGTCTTCAACGGCCATCCGCGAAGCCCTGATCGCTGGCGAGCCTGAAAAAGCCGCAGAGATTCTGGGTCATAACTGGATTGTCGATGGCGTCGTCGAGCACGGCGAAAAGCGCGGCCGCACGATTGGGTTCCCGACGGCAAATCTACATCTTGGTGACCTCCTTCATCCGCGCCACGGCGTCTATGCGGTTCGCGCGCGTGTGGCGGGCGAGACGGCGTGGAGGGATGGCGTTGCGAATTTCGGACGGACGCCGACAACAGGCATTCGCGATCCATTGCTCGAAACCTTCATTTTCGATTTCGACGCCGATATTTACGGCCAGCAGCTGGAAGTCGCATTGGTCCGGTTCTTACGGCCTGAGCTGAAATTCGACTCGCTCGACGAGATGGTCGAACAAATGCAACAGGACGTGAAAGACGCGCAAGCTCATCTGGCGGGATGACAGGCCTCGCGAGCCCTGCTAAGCGGGCGCAATGAACTGGGCAGCAATCATATCCCTCATTCGAATTAGCGGCCCGGTCGCCCGCTCATATTAGAGCTCGCGGCCGGGGAACTATTGCTTAGCCCTTTCTTCAAACGCTGATCCGAAGACGTCCCAATGGCCGATACAGACAAACCGAAAAAACAAGAAAACCCGTACAAGGACACGCTGTTCCTTCCTACCACCGATTTCCCGATGCGCGGCGGCTTGCCCAAAGCTGAGCCGAAATGGATCGAGAAATGGGACGAGATGAAGCTGTATGAGCGCTTTCGCGCCGATGCTAAAGCCCGCGGCGCTGAACCCTTCATCCTGCATGATGGCCCCCCTTACGCAAACGGCCCGATCCATCTCGGCACGGCGATGAACAAGATCATCAAGGATATCATTGTCCGCAATCACCAGATGCGCGGATTTGATGCGTCCTATCTGCCAGGCTGGGACTGTCACGGCCTGCCGATCGAATGGAAAGTGGAAGAGCAGTTTCGTTCCAAAGGGCGGACCAAGGATGATGTGCCGGGCGACGAGTTCCGCCGCGCCTGCCGCGACTATGCGACCGAGTGGATCGAGGTCCAGAAACAAGGCTTCCGCCGCTGCGGCGTCGAAGGTGAGTGGGACGATCCATACCTGACCATGAATTTCGAATCCGAAGCCGCCACGGTGCGCGAGTTTCTCGCCGTCGCCATGGGCGGACGCCTGGTGCGCGGCGCCAAGCCGGTCATGTGGTCACCCGTGGAACGCACCGCGCTGGCTGAGGCAGAGGTTGAGTATCACGACCGCAAAGTGCCGGTCATCTGGGTGAAGTTTCGGGTGAAAGCCGGCGGCGCCGATTTGTCGAGCGCATCCGTTGTTATTTGGACCACCACGCCATGGACGATCCCGGCCAACCAGGCGGTGTCCTACAGTCCTAACATTTCCTATGGCCTCTATCGCGTCGACGATGTGATGACCGAGGAAGAGCTAGGGTTTGCCCCATATGCGAAAGCTGGCGAACAGCTTATCGTAGCCGATGCCTTGGCCGAAAGCGTACAGAAAAACGCCAAGATCAAGGCCTGGACGCGGGTCAACGATGTTGATCCGTCTCAGTTGCAAACGCTGTCTCATCCGCTGCACGGTCTAGACCCATTCTTCACCCATGACATTCCGCTTTTCGCGGGCGACCACGTCACCGATGATGCCGGGACAGGGTTCGTCCATACGGCCCCTGCGCACGGGGAAGACGACTTCAATGTCTGGGTCGAGTCGGGTCGAACAACCCAGGAGATCCGCCAGATTGTCGATCCGGATGGCTGCTATACCGATGATGTGCCCGAAGCCCTGCGCGGGCTCGATATTATCCGCACCTCCGGCAAGAAGCGCGGCCAGCCGGGCAAGGCCAATCCGGAAGTTATTCGCCTGCTCGCCGAAAGCGGCAATCTGTTGGCGCGCGGGATGACCGAGATCCGCGATGCCCATTCCTGGCGCTCCAAGGCGCCGGTGATCCGGCGGGCGACGCCGCAATGGTTCATCGCCATGGACACACCCGGCAAGGATGGCTCACGCCCGCTGCGCGACATGGCGCTCGAAGGCATCGAACAGACCAAGTTCGTGCCCCCAACCGGCTATAATCGCCTCAAAGCCATGGTTGCGGATCGCCCGGACTGGCTGATCTCGCGCCAGCGCAATTGGGGTGTGCCGATCACGCTTCTGGTCAATGAAAAAGGCGAACCGCACACGGCGGCGCTGCCCGAAGACCAGGCGCAAGCGGTCAATGACAAGATCCTCGCCAAGATCCGTCAGGAAGGTGTCGAAGGCTGGTTCTCAGCCGAGGTCAGCGATTTTCTCGACGACCCGGCTGGCTGGGACAAAGTCAATGACGTGCTGGATGTCTGGTTTGACTCTGGCACGACCCACGCCTTTGCCCTGCGCGATCGCGGCATCATAGATGACGCAACCGGCGTGGCGGATGTCTATATGGAAGGCTCTGACCAGCATCGCGGCTGGTTCCAGTCTTCCTTGCTGGAATGCTGCGCCACGCGCGGCATGGCGCCGTTCAAACAGGTCGTGACGCACGGCATGATTGTGGATGGCGAAGGTAAGAAAATGTCCAAATCGATTGGCAACACGATCGATCCGAAGGACTTTGCCAACCAGTATGGCATCGAAATTCTTCGCCTGTGGACGGCCAGTGCCGACTATACCGAGGACTTGCGGATTTCTGACGAGATCATCAAGGGCGCGGTCGAAAACTATCGCCGCCTGCGCAATACGATGCGCTATTTGCTCGGGGCGCTTGATGGTTATTCGACCGATGAGGCGGTGCTGCCGGTGGAAATGCCGAGCCTTGAGACCTGGGTTCTGCATCGTCTCTCTGAACTCGATGAGCTCATCCGTAAGGCCTATGAAGAGCATGATTTCAAACGGATCATGGCGGCAGTGCTCAATTTCTGCTCGGTCGACCTTTCGGCGGTTTACTTCGATATCCGTAAGGACAGCCTGTATTGCGATGCGCCGAGCGAGTTGCGCCGTCGCGCTGCCAGAACAGTCATGGCGGCGATCCTCGAACGCTTGTTGATCTGGCTGGCGCCGATCATGCCGTTCACCACGGAAGAGGCGTTCCAAATGAGCGTCTTTGCGGGCAGGGCTGACAGCGTGCATTTGCTGCAATTCCCTGAGACGCCGCTGGACTGGAAAGATGTCGACCTCGCCGCGCGTTGGGAGAAGATCTTCCGTGTCCGCCGCGTCGTCACCGGCGCGATCGAGGTCGAACGCCGCGAAAAGCGCATTGGGTCCTCTTTGGAAGCGGCGCCTAAAGTGTTTATCGAGGATGCAGACTTGCTGGCCGCCTATGAAGGCGAAGCCGCCGAGGACATTTTCATTACCTCGCAAGCCGAACTGGTCGCTGGTCCGGCGCCCGATGAGGCCTTCCGATTGGCCGATGAAGCGAGCGTTGCGGCCCTGCCGGGGCAGGCGCAGGGCGTGAAGTGTGCACGCAGTTGGAAATATTTCGATCCGGCGACTGCCGATCCTGATTTTCCCGATGTGACACCTCGCGATGCGGCTGCTATCCGGGAAGTCAGAGGATAGAATGACTCAACGCTCCCGTTTCGCTTTCTTTTTTCTGGTCCCGGTGATTGTGATCCTGGATCAATGGTCGAAATGGGCGGTTTTGAATGAACCAGCGTTCAATGCGCTGGGCTGTTTGGATCGCACCCAGCGCTGCGGGCAGATCGAGGTGGCGTCCTTTTTTGACCTCACCATGGTCTGGAACAGGGGAATCAGTTTCGGCATTGGGCAATCTGAGGGCGTGATGCGCTGGTTGCTGGTGATCATGACCACCGGCATCGCCATCGGATTTTCCGTCTGGTTGTTCCGCGCCACGCGTCGATTTACCGGCCTCGCCCTGGCGCTGGTCATTGGCGGGGCGTTCGGAAATGTGATCGATCGGGTGCGCTTCGGCGCGGTTGTCGATTTTCTCGACTTTAGCGGCATCTTTCGGCCATACTTTTTCAATTATGTTTTCAATGTTGCTGATGCGGCGATTTCTGTAGGAGCGGTCTTGCTCTTTATCGACCAGTTCCTAATGTCGCAGCAAGACAAAGCGGCTGGGGCCGTAACCAAGGACGAGGCGAGGACGCCATGAAAAAAACCGCTCTGATAATCTCTTCCAGCCTAGCGCTGACTCTGGTCACCGGCTGTGCCGGACTGGCGCGTAGCAACAGCCCGGATGAATTCCGCGTGGTCAAAAAGGCGCCGCTCGTGGTGCCACCGGAATATAGTTTGCGCCCGCCACAAGCAGGACAATCGCAGCCATTCGAAGTTGATGAAGAACGCGCCGGCACGGCCTCTGCCTTCGGCACAGATATTGGCCAGAATGCCAGTGCGTCAGAGCGGGCGCTCGTTGCTGCCGCTGGCGCTAATGCTGTCAGCCCGGTCATCCGCCAACGGGTCGATTGGGAAGAAGCCAAGACCATCCGCAAATCGACCAGCATTTCCGACCGCGTCTTGTTCTGGCAGCGCGATCCGGACGAAACGCCCGATAGCGCGACCGGCGGCGACGAAGTCACCATCGAGCGCGGCAGCGGCGAACGTTTGAAACTGCCCGGCACATAAGCCCGAATTTGTTCAATCGAGGGGAACCAGACGGAGATAAAGTATGAAACACTGGATATCCGGCGGTCTCTCTGCCGCCTTCTTGATGGGAGGCGTCGCGGTTGCGGATACCGGCGCCAGTGCCGGCGCCAGCGATTGGGCGCCTGAGACGTTCACGCTGGAAAACGGGATGGACGTCGTCGTCTTGCCAGATCATCGCGCGCCCGTGGTCACCCATATGGTCTGGTATAAAGTCGGCGCCGCCGACGAAGATCCCGGCAAATCCGGCATCGCTCACTTGTTTGAGCACGTCATGTTCAAAGAGACGGACGATATCGAAGATGGGGAATTTGATTCCATCATTTCACGTCTCGGCGGACAGCTCAACGCCTTCACCAGCTGGGATTATACAGCCTATTTTGAGCGGGTCGCCAAACAACACCTTGGCAAGATGATGGAATTGGAAGCCGAGCGGATGACCGATCTCATCATTGATGAGGATCCGGAAGGCAGTTTCATCACCGAACGCGACGTGGTGCGAGAAGAGCGCCGCCAAACGCTGGAGAACAGTCCAAGCGCGGTATTGCGCGAAAAAGTGCTGGCGCAGTTCTGGAAAGGGCATCCCTACGAGATCACGGTGATTGGCCGCATGGATGAGGTCGAAGCGCTGACCCCGCAAGACGGGATCGATTTCTATCGAAAGTTCTACTCGCCTGAAAATGCGATTCTTGTGGTTGCTGGGGATGTCACGGGCGCAGAGGTCAAAGCCCTTGCTGAAGAGCATTATGGTGCGATCGAACCGTCGGGCCTGGTCGATGGACAACGCAAATGGACCACGGTCGCTCCGCTCAGCGAAACGGTTGAAATCACCCATAGCGATCCGAAAGTCCGGCAACCGGTCTGGTACAGATATTTTAACGGCGCCAGCGAGAAACGAGACCGTGAATTCGCTCAGGCTTTAGATGTCGGCCTCGAAGTGCTGGGCGGCGGCAATACCAGCCTTCTCTATGTGGCTTTGGTTGAAGAGCAGAAGATCGCGGTCAATGCTGGATCATTTGCCTGGACGGGACTGCATGATGAGGGCCCAGCGGTGATCTATGCCACGCCGAGCCCAGGGGTTTCGATGGAGGATCTCGAGGCGGCGGTGACGGCGGAACTGGCGAACATTCTCGAAACTGGGTTTTCAGATGAGGATGTCACCCGCGTCCGCAATTCCATGGCCGCGGATGCGATCTATGCCCGCGACAGCCAGCAAAGCATGGCCAATTTGTTTGGTGCCTGGCTCGCAATTGGCGGTCCGATCGAAGACTTGTTGAACTATCCCGACAATATAAGAGCCGTCACCACCGAAGACGCACTCGCCGCCGTTCGCAAAGTCTTTGCGGCGGAAAATCACTATATCGAAGCCCAATTGCTGCCTGCGGAAGGGGAGTTGTAATCATGAAAACGTCATTGATTTTCAGCGCCGGCCTGCTCGCGCTCACGCTGTCCGCTTGCACCACGGCGTTAGAGACGGATGAGGCGAACACCGACCCCGTGATCGCCGAAACCACCGAACCGGTGGCCGAAGACGTCGACACTTTGCAGGTGAGCGTCCATGACGGCGAGTTCGCAACCATCCAGCAATTCGTGACGCCCGGCGGCGTGTCGGTATGGCTGGTGGAAGAACCCTCTATCCCGATCCTGTCGTTTCGTATGGCCTGGGAATCCGGCCGGACCAATGACCCGGAGGGGATGGAAGGTCTGACCCATGCGATGACCTATCATATGAATGAAGGCGCAGGTGAGCTCGACGCGCAGGCCTTTTTCAAACGCATGGAAGAGTTGAATATGACCTTTTCTTGCGGGTCGTCGAATGAAAGCACGTTTTGCAATGCGTCCATGCTGACGGACAATGCTGAAGGATCTTTCGACATGATCGCGCTGGCGCTGTCAGAGCCGCGCTTCGATGATGGTCCGTTCGAACGCTTCAAGAGGGAACAGGAAGTCAGCCTGAATACGCGTGAGACCAATGCGCAATATCTGGCCGGGCGGGCGCGGATCAATGCGCTGTATCCCGATCATCCTTATGCGCGCAACACCAGCGCGGAGAGCATCGCCGCGATTACGCAAGACGCGATGCGGGCGCAAAAAGACCTGCTAATGGTTCAAGACGGCATGTTGGTGACCGCTGTCGGAGCGATTACGCCGGAAGCGCTCGCCCCGCTGATCGATCAGGCCGTTGCCGGATTGCCGGAAACCAGTGAAACGCCCGAAACCGCCAATGTATCGCTCGCGGCGCCGGTGCTCGACCCGATCATGGTTGATCTTCCGCAACCGCAAAGCCTTGTCGCTTTTACCGCTCCTGCAATGACCCGCGAAGATCCGGATTTCTACACCGCCGTCGTGCTCAATTACACCTTTGGGGGTGGCGGCTTCGAAAGCCGATTGATGCAGGATTTGAGAGTTGAGCGCGGGCTGACCTATGGCATTTACACGTCGGTGAGCGCTGGTGACAAATTGCAACTCTGGACTGGCAGCGGTCAGACCAAGAATGAAAGCGCTGCAGAATTCATCGAGGCGATCAAGGCCAATATGGTCAAAATGGTTGACGATGGCATGACGGAAGAAGAGCTGTCGGATGCCAAATCCTATCTGACCGGCTCTTATCCCTTGGGCTTCGACTCAAATGCCAAGATCGCGGGACGCATGATGGGCGTGCGGCTGGACGGATTGCCGGTGGATTTCTTCGACAAGCGCAATGCCATGGTCGAGGCAGTGACACTGGAAGACGTCAATCGTGTGGCCCGGGAATATTTGCACCCTGACAATTTCACATTTGTTGTGGTCGGACAGCCTGAAGGCTTGGACGGCTAGTCTTGGCGGAGGCATCGAGATCTGAAGCGGCGGACCCGCACTCTCTGCGCCGGTTTGTGATCTTTGTCCCCATGTCGATCTTTATCGCGGCGGCGGCGGCGAGCCTGATCGACCTGGATGGGTTTTTTGCCTTTGCCAAAGCGATCAATGACTGGATCCTGGCGACCTTTTCGACGGTGATTTCCTGGGCGGTATTTGGCTTTGTGCTCACCAGCTTTGGGGTCATGCTGTCACCGCTTGGACGCGTGACGATTGGCGGGGAGGGGGCAAAGCCGATCCTCAAGCCATGGAGCTGGTTCTCGATCACGCTGTGCACGACGATCGCGATCGGGATCCTGTTCTGGGCCATGGCCGAGCCGATGTATCATCTCTATGAACCGGGCAGCACGGAACGCGGCATTGCAGCAGGCAGCGCTGACGCCAAAGCCTTCAGCTTGGTCACATTGTTCATGAACTGGGCCATATCGCCCTATGCCATCTACACGGTGGCGGCGCTGACCTTTGCGCTCGCCTATCACAATCTCGGAAAACCCTATTCGGTCTCTGGGCCATTCATTGCCCTGCTCGGCCGGCCTTTGCCGAACGCCGTGGCGGCGGTGCTGGACGCAGCGATCCTGCTCGCCCTGATCATGGGCATGGCCGCCTCGTTGGGCGCTGGCATGTTGTTGCTGTCCGGCGGCGTGGCCGACTTGACGGGAATACCCAATGGCCCCGTTTCTTTGGCACTGGTCGCAGCCGCCATTGGCGTCGTCGTGCTGATCAGCTCACTGACCGGACTGATGCGCGGCATTCGGGTCCTGTCGGTTGTGAACACCTGGTTCTTTTTTGTGTTTGTTGGCGTGATCATCCTGTTTGGTCCGACACGCGAGATTTTTGTGCAAGGCGGACAGGCGGTCCTCTCCTATGCCGGGGAGTTTCTGGATCGTTCTTTGCTGATCGGAGCCGCCAGCGATGATGGCGAATGGGCGAAAAGCTGGACCACGTTCTACTTTGCCAATTGGCTGGCCTGGGCGCCGGTAACGGCGATGTTTCTGGGCCGCATTGCTCGGGGCTATACGGTGCGGGCTTTTGTGCTGGTCAATCTCATCCTGCCAGCTTTGTTCTCAATGCTTTGGATGAGCGTCTTCGGCGTTTTCGCCATGGAGACGGATCTGGGGCAGGGCGGTGTGCTCAAGACGACTTTGGACACGGCCGGGCCAGAAGGCGTGATGTTCCGCGCGCTCGATTACATACCGCTGACGGGCCTGCTCATCCCGGTCGTATTGCTGCTGTCCTTCATCTCCTATGTGACCGCGGCTGACAGCAATACCGAGGCCATATCTCAGATCTGCAAAACGCATGATCAACCGATGACGGAAGCTGACGAGACAGAACCCAGTGCGCCGCGCCTGAAAATCGTCTGGGTCATCCTGCTCTGCCTGATGGCGTGGATCATGGTCGCGTTTAGCGGCATTGATGGGGTGCGGATGCTGTCAAATGTCGGCGGCTTGCCCGCCTTGTTTGTGGTGCTCGGATTACAGGTTTGCCTGATCCGCATGGTGTTTCAGGCGACTGCCTTAAATTTGCCGCGTGAACCCTCCGCGCTGGAATGATAGGATGCGGTCCATGGAGGACGCATCATGAGACTTACACTTATCGCGTTGAGCATCGCAGGCTTAGGCCTCGCCGCGTGTCATCACAAGGCTCCACCACCGGGCTCAATTCAAGATTATTCGGCGATGGAACAGTTTGCCATTGGCGCTGTTTATGAGGCGCGACCGACGCGGGCGCTGGTCGACTCGGTCGAGATCGTTCCATCAGATGGCGCCAACACGGTTCTACGGATCGAAATGACCGGCGCACCCACCGCCCGAAACATCTATAATGTGGAAGTGTCCGAGACCCCGGACGGGGCGTTTGAATTGGTTCAACTCGACGTGCTGCAATAGGTTAGACGTCGACGAGTTGTTTGAGCTCGCCCGCGACACCTTTCAGAGTTTCGCGGATACGCTTCAGCCCGCCGCCGCGCCCATTATGGATGACCAATTGTTTCCACGGGGGATCGTCCAAATCAGGGGAGCGCACATTGAGGTGCCCGGATCTGGGCAGCGCGCTGTTCAAGAGGGCGCCTGAAAGATCGAAGCCCGCCTGCGTATTGAACGCGCCATTGCGGGCATCGGCCTCGAAATTTGATTGTTCGGAACGCCCCACTGCGTTGAAGAGAATGGACAGGTCGGGGCGCTTTTCATCGCTGATTTGCTCTTGCATCACTTGGTTGAGCAGTTTGACGCCGCGCAGCGAATAGACATCAGAATGCATCGGCGCCAAGACGCGGTCCGCTGCTTCCAGAGCGCATCGGGTCAGGAAGGTCGCATTCGGATTGGTATCAAACACGATGAGATCATACTCGCTGCGATAATAGTCGATCATTCGCCGGAAATTGGCGCCGACAAATGCCAGAGCTTCCGGGCCCTTCGCGAAGGCGTATTTCGAGATTTCGAATTGTCCCGAGATCAGGTCAAACCGTCCGCCAGGCGCATTGTCGCCGCCGAGAATATTGTGTGTGATCACTTCACGTTCGGCTGGTTCAAACGGCTCGGTGTTGATCTCTGACCAGCTCTCCGACGGTGAAATCGTATCATAAGCATGCAGGCGGGATCGCTCGAACAGGGAGATGACGGACTTATCCCGCGCCGAGCTCGCATCGGCATGCTCCATATCGAAAAAGGTCTGCGTGAGATTGTATTGCGGGTCGAGATCGATCAGCAACGTGCGGCCGCCAAGGCTGGATTGCCAGGCGCCAAAGACCTGGCTGGAGACGGTGGTTTTGCCCACCCCGCCTTTCAGGTTCATCACCGAGATGACCGGGCAGCGACGCTCATACCGGTGTTTGACCGCCTCAACCAGTCGATCGAGAGCGCCTTCATCATTGAGAGAGTCCGTCAATTGATCTGCCAGGATGGTCTTAAACTGCTTTGATAGCCGGGCATTATCGGCGCGAATGGGAAACAGTTTGAGCCCGCGTTCATAGGCGATTTGCAATTGGTCCTGCACAGCCTTGGAGCGCACCGAGGAGGCAGAGACCAGAACCACCATGCCGAATGAGTCATTGATCGCTGAGCGCACCGAGTCCGGCTCGAAATCCTTGCTGCCGGCCGGCGTATACCAGGTCGGGATTGACGCCCGGCGCATCGCCTCGTGCACTTGCAGCAGGGAATCTACATCGCGATGACCGTGGGCAATAAAGAGCTGCGACATTTAAAGGGAATCCAAGTGGGAGGTAATTCGCTATTATGATTATCGATCGTCCGCCACACTTTCATGTCACATCATCATGGTAAAGCTTGATTGTGTGCGTTTGCCTGTGCATAAAGCGCGACCTTAAGGAGAAGCCCATGACTTGGACGCCCAGCAGCTGGCGCGCACGACCGGCAAAGCATATCCCGGAAGACTATCCGGACCTCGATCACCTGACGGATGTCGAGCAGCGCCTGGCTGAGTTTCCGCCGCTCGTTTTTGCGGGTGAAGTGCGCACATTGAAGAAGCGTCTGGCCAGTGTAGCCGCGGGCGAAGCGTTTCTCTTGCAAGGCGGCGATTGCGCCGAGAGCTTCAAGGAATTCAGCGCCGACAATATTCGCGACACGCTGCGCGTGCTGCTGCAAATGGCTGTGGTCTTGACCTATGCGGCGTCTAAGCCTGTGGTCAAAGTCGGCCGTCTCGCGGGCCAGTTTGGGAAGCCGCGCTCGTCGCCGATTGAAGAGATTGATGGCGTCACGCTGCCCTCATATCGGGGCGACAATATCAATGGCATGGCGTTTACCGAGGACGCGCGCACGCCGGACCCGGAGCGCTTGATCAAGGCTTACTCGCAATCGGCTTCAACCCTCAACCTGGTCCGCGCCTTTACCCGTGGGGGCTATGCCGATCTGTCTAACGTCCACCAATGGATGCTTGGCTTTGTGGATCGGTCACCGCTGGGCGAACGCTATCGCGAGATGGCGGACAAAATCAGCGATGCGCTCGATTTCATGCGCGCCTGTGGGGTGACCTCACAAAGTGTGCCGCAAATGGCGCAGGTTGAAGTGTACACCTCTCACGAGGCTTTGCTGCTCGGCTATGAAGAAGCCATGACGCGGATCGATTCCACGTCCGGCGATTGGTACGACACGTCCGCGCACATGCTGTGGATTGGGCATCGCACCCGCCAGGTCGATCATGCCCATGTCGAGTTCTGCAAAGGCGTGAAGAACCCAATTGGTATGAAATGCGGGCCTGGCCTCGAGCCGGACGAGCTGCTTCGGATTCTTGAGACGCTCAACCCGGATGACGAGCCAGGGCGGATCACGCTGATTTCGCGCTTCGGAGCCGAAGGCGTGCCGGAAGGCCTGACGCCACTGGCGCGCGCGGTTCAGAAGAGCGGGCGGACCGTCGTTTGGTCCTGTGACCCGATGCACGGCAATACGTTGAAAACCGAGTCGGGATACAAGACCCGCCCGGTCGATCGCATCCTGACGGAAGTGCGCAGCTTCATTGATGTGTTGAGCTCTGAGGGCTGTGTGCCAGGCGGTGTGCATTTCGAAATGACGGGACAAGACGTCACCGAATGCATTGGCGGCGCGCAGGCCATTTCGGAAGCTGACCTGTCATCCAGATACCACACTCATTGTGATCCTCGACTAAATGGCGAACAAGCTCTTGAACTTGCCTTCCTGATCGCAGAGAAGCTCCTGGAGATTAAGGACGTTTCCCCCATGCCATCACGTGTAGCCGGATAATCAGGACGTTTAACCATGACCCAGCGGGCATGGCCCGCCTGGGCGCGGGCCTCTGAAATTCTAGACCTTTTGCGGCTGTCAGGGCCGATCGCGATCTCACGCCTGTCGTGGATGTTGATGGGCCTGACGGATGCGATCGTGCTCGGCCAGGTGAAAGGTCAGGAGCATGAGTTGGCTTTTATCCTGAACTCCTGGTTGCCGATTGGCGTGACGCTGGGCTTTGGGATGGGGATCCTTCTCGGCGTACAAGTGCTGACCTCCGAACTGGTCGGGCGCGGCGAGGAACATTTATCCGGACGGATTTTCCGGCGCGGCATGGGATGGGCTGTGCTGATCGGACTGGCGGTAACAGCGATCGTGTATCTGGTGGCGTCGCCCTTGTTCAATCTGCTCTTCGTAGAGCTGAACCCGAATGATAATATCAGCGCCTCTATGACGCCGGCGGAGTTCGCTTCGGAAACCGCCCTGATCACGCAAATCCTGTCGCTTAGCCTGTTGGGATTCATGATCTCGACCGTGTGCAGCTATTATCTGGAATCGCTGCGGCGACCGCTGATCGTGACCATCACCTCCTATCTCGGCGTGGCGGTCAATCTGGTCATCGATCTGGCGCTGGTGCTGGGTTGGTGGGGCATGCCGCAAATGGGCGGAGAGGGCGTGGCGTGGGCCACGGTCGGCTCGCGCTGGGCGATCACATTCGCGCTGATCGGTTTTGTGATCTGGCTGACGCCGGCGCTGAAGCCGTCTGAACCTGGCCCCTCAGACGAAGCCACACGCCAAATGACGGTTGGCGGGGGCACGGCGATCTCCAATGTCGCGGAATGGGGCGGGTTCAACCTGACCTATACGATCGCCGCCTTTGTCAGCGTCGCCGTCAACGCGATCTATGGCTATTCCGTTCAGGTCATGGGCTTCTGCTTCATGTTCTTCCTGGGCATTGGCACAGCGACCAGCGTTCGGGTTGCGGAACATGTTGGGCGCGGTGACTTGGAAGGAGTAAAGGATGCCTCACGGCTCGGCGTTGCGGCGACTTTTGTCCTGGGCACGCTGCTGGCGGTATTGATCTATATTTTCAAAGACGGTGTCGCACTGCTGCTGGTCAATTCTGAGGCCAGTATTGATGGCACAATGCTGGCCCCCGCGATTGCGGCCATGCTGATTTATGCGGCGCTGGCAACAACCTTTGACGGCTTGCAGGCAACCGCGTCGATGGCGCTGCGTGCGCAAGGCATTGTGTGGTTGCCGTCCGCCATCCATCTGGCGTCGTTCTTCGCATTGATGATTCCGCTCTGCTATATCATGGCGGTCACGATGGGACGCGGGGTTCAAGGCATGATGGAAGCTGTGACGATCACGCTGCTGGTCGCGGGCGGTCTGCAATGGGGTTTGCTGGAATGGAAAACGGCGCGCCGCGAGGTGCGACACGCCGTTTAATTTTAGGATCGCTTTCGCGAGTGACCTTAGATGTCTTTCAGAGCGGAAGCCGGTCTGAAAGCTGCAGAGGTTTTCTCTTTGATCTGGATGGTTTCGCCAGTCGCTGGGTTGCGACCCTCACGAGCGCCGCGAGTTTTCGCAACGAAAGTACCGAAACCAGCAATTGCCACAGAGTCACGGCTCTTCACCGCACCTGCGATTGAATCAAAGACAGCGTCCACGGCACGGCCAGCATCGGCCTGAGACATGTCTGCTGCATCTGCAACGGCTTTGGTCAGTTCACCCTTGTTCATTGGGCTCTCCCTTAGTTCAACGGCCCTAGTTGCCGTTGAGGTCATTGTTCATGATTCGAATTGGCCGTGAATTCCGTAAACCCAATAAATACGGGGGATTCAGCGTTATTTTGCCAGAATCCACCCTTCTTCGCCGATTATTTTGTGGTTTTCTCTATTAGAAATTGAATCCGGGAGTTTGAAAGCGTCTCCGAGGAATCCGCGCGAATCCAGTGATTCGAGGCGATTCGAGAGCTGTCTCACCTGTATCTGATCTGTGATTTCGCCTGGTTTCGGGGTGATTTCGACGGTGCTGGGATAGACTTCTGCGATCACGCAGCTCGTATGTTCAAGCCGCTTGGCGGTCATTGTTTCGAGCCCGGTCTCGAATGGCCAGATCTTAGCGCCCGGTATGTTCTCGCGCAAAAAAACCACGGTCGGGATGCCGAGAAGCGATTGCGACCCGACGGCTCCGGCGCCGAGCAATTGCCAGACCGATTTGGGATAGGCTTTAAAAGATGACCGGATCCAGGCTTCTGCCAGTCTGTGTTCGCGGAGCGAGCTGCGCTCCGTAAAGTCACCTTTCTTGGGCGCGAGCGTTGGTCCGGTCTTGGACGCAGGCGCGCCCCAAAATGGGTGCGCGCGATCCGTCATCGCGGCATTGAGCTGCGCCGCGATCTCAAAGCGATCATTCGAATTGTCGGGACGCTCGTCGACCTGCCGCGCGAGATAATCATGCATCGCCCGCCATGGCGGCACCGTGTCGATGTCCAGTCTGGCGGCCTTGGCCGTTCCGGCCGGATATCCCAAAGCGAAATCAAATCCGAGCAAGACGCGCGAGCCACGTGCGATGTGGTCACGCACCTGGTCCAGGATTAGAGCCCGCGCTGCGAGCCGAGTTGATGGATTGTGATTTTCGAAGCGTAACGGCCCCTGTCCAGGTCGCGTCAGGATGCCAACCCAAATTGAGTTTGCACCTGTTACGGGCTTTGAGGCGGCGCTCCAATCGACGACAATATAAACGTCAAAGAGCGGAGCCATGGATTAGAACGTCACGCCTGCCATCGGTTCGAGGCGTTTGCAGATCTCTTCTGTCTTGGCGTGCTCGGCCTTGATCGCATCCAGCGCGCCTTCGCGCGACTCGCGCAAGCTTTCCAATTCTTCCTCATAGGTCGCAATGCGCATGTCGGTCAGCGCTTCGGGGTGTTTCAGCTCTTTCTCGATCTCGGCAATCTCGGTCGAGGTTTCGAGCAAAGCGACCAGCGGAACCATTTCGGTTAGAAAGTGGACATGGATGTCACCGCGAAGCTCTATGTCCCGGATTTCAAACAATCTTTCGCGGTTGCGCTCATAGATCGCCGCTTCATTCATCGCGGTGCGAAACAGTCTGACCGTGACATCGCCCCAGCGCTCGCCAAATTCCAGGGAGGCAAAGGCGCGGCTGAGGATTAAATCAACCGACGCCAGGATCTCGCCGAAAAAGCGCGCCGCATCTCGTTCCTTGCGTTTCTGGCCGAGTCGATCCTGGACCAGCTCAGCGACCATCGCGCCGCCCGTCGCCAAGAGCGCACCAACAATCACCGCCAACAAGGTGTCGAGATTGTCGATATAGTCAAAAACGGACTGACGCATTGGCGACGAGCTTTCTGTATCGCTAGCTCAACTTGACCAGCATCTTGCCTTTGTTCTGGCCAGAGAACAGACCCATGAAGGCATTCGGGGCGTTCTCGACGCCTTCCATGACTGTCTCTTCGAACTTCATCTGACCGCCCGTGATCCAGGTCACCATGTCACGCTGGAAGTCGGGCAACATGTCGGCATGCGTCGAGACGATAAAGCCGCGGATCTGCAGCTGCTTGCCGACGATTTGAATTGTATTGTTTGGGCCCGGGCGAGGTTCGGTATCATTATACTGAGAAATCATGCCGCAAATCGCCATGCGCGCGAAGGGACGGGCGCACTCAATCGCCGCCTGGAAGTGGTCGCCGCCAACATTGTCGAAATAGACATCAATGCCTTTTGGCGCCGCGCCCCGCAGCGCTGCGAGCAGGCCTTCATAATCCCCGGCGGCGCGATAATCGATACATTCATCCGCGCCCAGCGATTTGACCAGAGCGCATTTTTCAGCGCCGCCCGCCGACCCGATGACGGTGCAGCCTTTGATTTTGGCGATCTGCACCACCGCAGACCCGACCGCACCTGCGGCGCCGGAGACAAAGACAACATCGCCTTCTTTCAGCTCCGCCACGCGCAGAATTCCGGCATAAGCCGTCAGGCCGGGCATGCCGACAATGCCGAGAAAGGCGCTGTCCGGAAGGCCGGTATCGCCCGGCAGTTTCTGGGCCATGACCGCCTCGGGTGCAGCCGTCCAGGCTTCCCGCCAGCCCGCCATGGACTGAACCAGATCTCCTTCAGCATAATCGGGATGGTTTGACGCCGTCACGCGGCCCACCGCGCCGCCTTGCAGGACCTCGCCAATCTGGAATGGCGGCACATAGCTTTCGCGATCATACATACGACCGCGCATGTATGGATCGACCGACATCCAGGTATTACGCACCTGGATCTGGCCCGCTGCTGGTGCAGGCGCGTCATTGGAAACCATAGCGAAATCATCGGCTTGCGGCTCACCCACGGGGCGTTTGGCAAGGGTCCAGTCTTTTGATGTAATCGACGACATAATCAGTCCTTCTTTGTCCTTTGCCTTCATATTTGGACGCTTCCGCGTGGGAAGCAAAGGGGGACTTGTAAGAAACCGCAATGCGTTTTGATGGACATTACAGATATGTTGAGTTGCCTCGCGCAGGCGGGAAATGCGATGAGCGGGTCGAGAGTGGAGTAATCTCATGACCCAGTTGAAGACCGGTCTCATCGGAGCGGGCGTTTTTGGTGGCTATCATGCCGGCAAGATCGCCGCGTCGGACCGGACCGCCTTTGTTGGCCTGTTTGATCCAGATCAGGTCCGGTGCGATGCGCTGGCACGACAGCATGGCGTGACGGCCTTTACCAGCCAGGAAGCCCTGTTTGATGCGGTGGATGCTGTGATTGTTGCCTGTCCGGCCACCTATCATGAGGCGGTTGTTCGCAGCGCGCTCGAAGCGGGCTGTCATGTCATGGTCGAGAAACCTCTGGCGCTGGTCGGCCACGCGGCAACAGAACTTGCAGACTTGGCCGATGGCAAAGATCTGATTTTGCAGGTTGGCCACCAGGAACGGTTCGTGCTCCAGGCGATGGGGCTGTTCGATATCCCGGAATCACCCACGCGCATCGAGGCCTGGCGAATGGGGCCGCCCGCCCCAGATGGCCGCGCCGGCGATGTCTCGGTGATCTGGGATCTGATGACCCATGATCTTGATATGGTCGGCAAATTGATGGGGCCGGCACTCAGCGTTGAGGCCACCGGGCGACGGGCCCATACCGATCATATTGATGAATCCACCGCGCGGCTCAGCTTCGCCATTGGAAGTGCTGAAATCACGGCTAGTCGCTGTCACAGCGAGCGCGACCGCCGAATGGTGTTGACCTATCCATCTGGAACAATCGCGATCAATTTCCTGACCCGCGAGATTGAAAATTCAACTTCGTTTGCCGTCAAAGCGGACGTCTCTGAGGCTTTGCCCGACCCGCTTGGCGCGGCCGACGAAGCCTTCTTTGCCGCTGCCCTTAAAGAGCGTCCATGCGCCGTTCCGGGGCGTGAAGCGGCGCTCGCCGTGCATATGGCCGAACAGGCCGAACTCTCAGCCCTTCATACCATCGGAGCGTAACCCATGGCTTATTCCCCTGCCGAGTCCGAGACCCTGATCGATCTCCCATCGGACGCGCCGATCCAGCTCTTTGATCTGAAAACGCAGCAGGCATCGATCCGCCCAGCGCTTGAACAGAGATGGATCGATATCCTGGACCATGGCCGGTTCATTGGCGGCCCCGAAGTCACCGAATGTGAAGAAAAGCTCGCAGCCTTTACCGGCGCAGCGGACGTGGTCGCGGTTGGCTCTGGGACGCAGGCTTTGGTCATGCCCTTGCTGGCCATGGGGATCGCCGAAGGCGACGCGGTCTTCATTCCCGGGTTTACCTATAATGCAACGGCGAATGCGGTACTATTGTCGGGCGGTTATCCCGTCATTGTCGATATCGATCCGCGCACGTTCAACATGGACCCGGCAGATCTTGCGCGCAAAATTGATGCGGTCAAAGCCGAAGGGCGTCTGACACCGCGGGCTGTGATGCCGGTGGATCTTTATGGTCTGCCTGCCGATTACACGGCGATCCAGGCCGTCGCAGACGCCCATGATTTGCGGGTGATCGCGGATGGCGCTCAAGCATTTGGCGGCAAAGACAATGGCCGCTGGGTCGGCAATATCGCCGAGATCACGGCGACGAGCTTCTATCCGACCAAAGCGCTGGGCGGGTATGGTGATGGCGGCGCGATCCTCTGTCAGGGCAAGGATTTTGCCGATCGCATGCGGTCCATTCGCTGGCATGGCACGGGCGATAATCGCAAGGAATCGATCCGGGTTGGCATCAATGGTCGCTGTGACTCGATTCAATGCGCTGTGGTATCTGAAAAGCTCAAACTGTTCGAAGCCGAACGGGCGCGCCGGATGGCGGCGGCGAGGATTTACAATCAGCGGCTTGGAAACGTGGTCGGACTTCAAGAAGCCCTGGACGGACAAGAGAACGGATATGGGCTCTATACCGTGCGGGTGCCGAACCGCGACGCCGTGCGCGCCGCATTGTCAGACGCCGGTATTCCAAGCGGGATTTACTATGACATGGCGATCCACCAAATGCCGGCCTTTGCCCACTTCGCCGAAACAGGCACGCTGCCTGAATGCGAAAAGGCGGCAGAAGAATCTCTCAGCCTGCCCATGCATCCTTATCTGTCAGAGGCACAGGTGCACCGCGTCTGTGATGTCTTGACCGTGGCGGTCACGGGATAGGACCTAGACCTCACTGATCAGGTCAGGCCCCTGATTGCGAACATTACCAACGGCCGGGGCCACCGCCCAGGCATGCATCGCGTCGGTTGGAAACGGCTCGTACAGATCCTCAACGTCGCGGCTCGACGTATCCAGCCAGCGTTCATAATCTGCCGGGTCGAGGATGACCGGCATGCGCGTGTGCAAGCCCGCCATCAAATCGTTTGGCGTCGTGGTCAGGATGGTGAAACTCTCAATCTCCGAACCATCTATCGTGGCGCGGTCCCACAGGCCGGCAAAGCAAAACCAACGACGGTTGCGCAGACCGATCGCAAACGGGGTCTTGCTGCCTTTCTGACCCGTCCATTCATAAAATCCGCTGGCCGGAACCAGGCAACGTTTGTGGCGAAAGGCGCCTCGAAACGTGTTCGAGGTGGCAATGGTTTCGCTGCGCGCATTGAAGGTCGAGAATTTCTTCTCTTTCAGCGGCTTGCGCCACCAGCTTGGAACCAGGCCCCACATCGCAGGGGCCATATGTCGCTCGCCGGCCGGGACCGGTTCATCTTCGCCGGCGATGCGGATGATGGGTGCAATCTGTGTCGGCGCGATATTGTAAGCGGGCTCTGGCGGATCGATCCCGGCATATTCGAACAGGTTCAGGTAAGAGCTATACTCCTCCCAACTGACGCCATGCCTGAAAAAGCGGCCACACATGTTCGCAGGTCCCCAATACGCAGGATCTGAGTGTGGCGCAAAATCGGAAGTGCGGCTAGGGCGCCGCGGCTTTAGTCCTGGCGAACGACGCGGTTCGGATTCATGATGCCCGCCGGGTCCAGCGCCTTCTTGATCGCCTTCATCGTGACGGTGGCGGACGCTGGGCGGATGGTTTCGAGCTCATCGCGTTTCAGGCGTCCAACGCCGTGTTCGGCGCTGATCGATCCGCCAAAGGCCATGGCTTGTTCATGCACAATCTCAGTGATTTCGGAGGCGTGATTGCTCAAAATAGGCGCGGTCGCGTCTTTGGGCTCGCAGGCTGAGTAGTGAAGATTGCCGTCACCGACATGCCCGAACGCGATGATTTCAGCGCTCGGCGAGATGTCTTGAATGGCCCGTTCGGCGGTGTCCAGAAACGCGGGAATTTGCGAGACTGGCACGGAAATATCGTGATTGATGGCGGTGCCATAGGCCCGTTTGCAGAGCGGGATGCTCTCCCTGATCGTCCAGAAGGATTTCGATTGGGTCAGGTTTTCTGCAATCACCGCATCGGCGGCGAGGCCAGCTTCGAACGCCGCTTGCAACGCCGTTTCCATCACGTCTCGCGCATGGGTTTCGTTCGCCATGGAGATTTCGCACAAGACGCGCCATGGCAGATCCGACGGTTGCGGGTCGCGCACATCCGGCATTTCGGATTGCACCATTTCGATCGCATTTGCCGGGATGATCTCAAAACTGGTCACGGTGTCGCCGCCATGATCGCGCGTCAGGGCGAGCAGTTCGACTACGGCTTTGGCATTCTCGCAACTGATCCAGGCGGTGCATTTCGCGACTTTGGGGAACAGTTTCAATGTCGCCGCCGTGATGATGCCGAGCGTGCCTTCCGCCCCGGCAAACAAGTGTTTTAGATCATAGCCGGTATTGTTTTTCCTGAGGCCTGACAGGCCATCCCAGATCTCGCCGCTGGGCAGCACCACTTCCAAGCCGAGGATCAGGTCTCGCATCATGCCATAGCGCAGCACCGCCACGCCGCCCGCATTGGTGGAAATCAGTCCACCGATCGTTGCCGTGCCTTCAGAACCCAAGGATAAAGGAAACAGCCGCTTGGCTTCGTCGGCGGCGTCTTGCGCTTTGACCAGCGGCGCGCCGGCTTCAATGGTGAGCGAGTTGTTGAATGGATCAACCGCCCGGACCGCTTGCATGCGGCGCAAGGAGAGCGTGATCTCGCCATGCGGCGTGCCGGCATCGACCAGCCCGGTATTGCCACCTTGTGGTGTGATCGCGACGCTGTGTTTCTGGCAAAGCTTGACCAGATCGGAGACTTGCTGGGTTGAGGCAGGCAGCGCCAGGAACGGGGTGTGGCCCTGGAACGTGCCGCGCCACGGCGTTGCAACTTCTTCCAGACTTTCCGCATCCATGCGCCAGCCTTTGTCGCCGAGCAGGGATTTGGCTTCAGATAGAAATTCAGATGAGAGAGACATGTCTCTCTCTTACGCCGTTTTCGCAGCGCGGGAAATGCGATCATTGATCGCTTCGCCAAGACCGTGTCTGGGAATGGGAGCGATGGCGATCCGGTCATGTGCTGCGTCCAGCTCGCGCAACATCGCAAACAAGTTGGCGGCGGCCTCGGTCAGATCCCCTGAAGGTGACAGGTTGAGCGTCGCGGGTCCCGGACCAAAGCCCAAATAAGCCTCGCCAATTTCAGGCGCGACTGCGTTCAGCCGCAACCGGGCCGCTGGCGCATAATGGCGCAGGAGTTGGCCCGGTGATTGGGGTGCGTTCGGGTTGAGATCCGGTCGGATCAGACCCGGCCAGACCCGGTCGATCTCTATCGGATCCAGGCCGCCGGGCCGGAGCAGGGCGGGGCGATCGCCGCGCGCATCGATGATGGTCGACTCGATGCCGGACGCACAGGTGCCGCCATCGAGAATGAGCTCCACCCGGTCCGACATATCAGCGAGAACATGCGCCGCGCGGGTTGGACTGATCTGTCCGCTCGGATTGGCCGATGGCGCAACCAGAGGACCGCCAAAGGCGCTCAGCAGATCTTGCGCGACAGGATGGTTCGGCATCCGCAGTGCAATGCTTGGAAGACCGGCCCGTGCCAGCTCCGAAACCGACCCGGTGGCGGCCAGCTCAACGACCAGGGTCAGAGGCCCGGGCCAGAACGCCTCTGCGAGCGCCAAAGCCTGGGCATGAAACACACCTTCCGCCTGGGCCATTTTGAGACCTGAAACGTGCGCGATCAATGGATTGAACTGAGGACGCCCTTTGGCAGCATATAATCTCGCAACGGCGGCATCTTCTGCCGCATTCGCGGCCAATCCATAGACGGTCTCTGTCGGCATCGCGACCAGGCCGCCCGCGCGCAGCGCCTCGGCCGCGCGCGCGATGGCATCACTGGAAGGGGTGAGTAATTCAGCGCTCATACCGCGCTCATATGGCGGGGGCTGCAAGACAGCAATGTTGAATTGCGGTCCGTGCCGGCGCTAATCGGTTCGCGATGCCGCTACGATGACGTCAACCGTGACATCTTCTGAGACCCAATCGGCGCCAGGATCAGAGGCTTGTCCCAGATCCAGCGCGGTGCGTTGGAACACTGCCTGACCGGTCATTTGCGCAGCGCTTCCATTCAATTCTAAAGTGAAGGGGAAGTCGGTTTCGACGCTCGTCTCTTTGAGGGTCAGCCGCGCTGTAGATGTGAAGCTGCCGTCTCCATTTTCGGCAATGTTCAGGATCTCAACAGCAGCGCTGGGAAAGGCTGAGACATTGAACCATTCCGGTGATTTCAGACTATCGGTGTAAAGCTTCTGGCTCGCTTCTGCGCTGCCCGTGGCCACCGTCACGCGCACTTCGCTGGCTGAGGGCGCCTCAGGGTCAAATTGGATGGCCGCGTCCCAATTGCTGAATGCGCCGGAAAAGGCGTTGCCATCATGGGTGCCAGAGAAAGTGATGGAGGATGCGGCATAATCCACCTCCCAGTTCGGCTCGAAAGCCGCATCAGCGCTGACCGCTTGTCCCGACCCGGAAAGGGCGCTCACCACTGGCGAAATGCCCGTCACGACAATGAGTGTGCCCAAGGCTGCGCCGAATGCGGTGACGGCCCCGCGCCCTGGAGCTTGCGGTTTTTCGGTTGAGCCAAACAGGCCTGGAATCATCCGTTTGAGCACGCCTTCTTCAGCGCTAAATTCATGCTTGAGCGCCCCGGCCACGTGTAGCGCCAGCAAGGCAAGCGCGACCCAGGCCAGTTTTGAGTGAATAAAGTTCACCACGCCGCTCGCGCTTTCGGTTTTTAGCCCTTCAACGAACGGAACGTCCGGCCAGCTGAGCACGCCATAGAGCACGGTGGGGACATCGAGCTTTACGCTGACCGAGCTGTACAGCCAGCCGGTCAATGGAAGCAGAATCATCAGGCCGTAAAAGCCAAGATGAACCAAATGGCTGCCCGTCTTCTCGAGCGCATTCATATCCGCGGGCAGCGCAGGTGGCGGGTTCATCACCCGCCACAGAATGCGGGCAATGCTCAGCAAGAGGATCGTGATCCCAACAGATTTGTGCATCTGATAGAGGAAGTATTGGCCCGGCGCGCCATCCGGCAGGTCGGTCATGTACCAGCCGCCAAAAATCATTCCAATTATGGCAAGCGCGATCAGCCAGTGCAGCGTAATCGCCACACTCGTATACCGCTCTGACGATGCAGTCATGGTCTACTGATCCTGTAGGAATTCGCCTGAGAACTCGACTGTGACTTCATCCCCGATATTGGGAATATAAGCGGCCATGCCGAAATCTGAGCGATTGACTTTGGTGCTGGCATCAAAGCCAATCACGTCTCGTCCTTCGAACCATGGCGGGTTCGCGACCCCATTATAGGTCACGTCCATGGTCACAGGCCGGGTGACGCCCAGAAGAGTGAGGTCTCCGGTCACGGTCCCGGCCAGATCGCCGGTCCGTTCAATCGCTGTCGAGACGAAGGTGATCTCTGGGTGCACGTCCGCGTTCAGCCATTTTTGATCCCGCGAAACATCCTCATTCCAACTCTCCCAAGAACTGTCCGGATGTCCAGCCGCGTAATCGCCGGGATAGTTGGTTTCCACCACAGCCGGATTAATCGAGAAGGAAATCCTCGAGGCCTCCGGATCTGCTGGGTCGAAAGAGAGATTGCCATCGAAATCGGTGAAACTGATCCGATACTGCGTGATCCCGCCATTGTGACCAACTTTGACCGTCATGAAGGCATGGGTTTTTTCCAGCGAATAATCGGCAGCCGCGACCTCGGCCAGGAGTGGATGCAAGGCCGCTTCAACGGCTGCGGGTTCGGTCGTGTCGTCGGTCGTCTCGGTTGTCGCGCCGCCGCAGGCGGTCAGCGCGAATGCGGCAGATCCGGCAATCAGATAAGTCTTGAGTTTCATTGTTTTTCCCTCTCGCTTGGTTCAGGCGGCGATTATTCTTCGGCCTGCAGGAACTCACCTGAAAATTCGATCACCACTTCGTCAGAAATAATGCCGGCCATAGATGTTTGGCCAAACTCGGAACGATTGAGCGTTGCAGAGGCGGTGAACCCGATGACATCTCGCTGGCCGAACCAAGGTGGGTTGGCGACACCGCCATAGGACACGTTCAAGGTCACCGGTTGGGTCACTCCGAGGAATGTTACATCGCCCGTGACCGTCCCCTCGAACTCGCCAGTTTGCTCGACGGCGGTGGAGTTGAAGGTGATGGCCGGGAACTCACCAGCGTTCAAGAAGCGCGGATCATTGGCGAGTTCGCCTTCCCACTCCACTTTTCTGGTGGGATCTGGGTAATTTGTGTTCAGCGCGGTCGGATTGATGCTGACGCTCAATTGCGAATTGGCAGGCGTTTCAGCATCGAAGACCAGGTCGGCTTCGAAATCGGTAAAGTTCACCGTATATCCTGAGATGCCATTATGTTGGACGGTCCAGGTCAGGAAAGCGTGCGTCTTTTCAAGATTGTAGAGACCTGAAGCAACCCCTTCCAGAGTCGGGTTCGCCTGAGCCGGGAGAGCGATCGCCAGGAGGCTGGCAGCAACTGCAATTTTTTTCATGCGTAGAATCCATTTCGTGAATCGATTTAACCTGCGCCAAAACGTAGCGTAGGATTTCAAATTGGCCAGTCACGATATATGCAGGCCTAGTTTATAACAATTATGTCGGAGTTGCATGACCATGTCATACAATGCGCCTGTATCTGATTTGTCTTTCGCACTGACCAAGCTGGCTGGATTGGCTAAGTTTGAAGGTCATCCCGCGTTCGAAAATTATGATCCGGACTTGATCGACCCGATTCTGGATGAGGCGGGAAAGCTGGCCCGGGACGTCTTGGCACCGCTTAATCAAACCGGCGACAAGGCCGGCGCAACGCTGACGGAGACGGGGGTGAAATCTGCGCCGGGATTTGCAGATGCTTATGTCGCCTTCCGCGAAGGGGGGTGGATGAGCCTGTCTGCGCCCGAGGAATGGGGCGGGCAAGGCCTCCCCAAAGCGCTCGGCCTGGCGGTGATGGAAATGTTTCATGGGGCGAACATGGCGTTCGCCCTTTGCCCAATGCTCAGCTTCGGCGCGATTGAAGCCCTGCTGGAGCATGGCACCGACGAACAGAAGGCGAAATACTTGCCTCAACTGGTCAGCGGCGAGTGGACCGGCACGATGAATCTGACCGAACCGCAGGCCGGATCGGATGTCGGTGCGCTCAAGACCAAGGCGGTGCCAAATGGCGATGGGTCCTATGCGATCAGCGGCCAGAAGATCTATATTTCCTGGGGCGATCATGATGTCGCTGACAATATCATCCACCTGGTCCTGGCGCGGACCCCGGATGCCCCAGAAGGGTCGCGCGGCGTTTCACTCTTCATCGTCCCCAAACGCCTCGTCAACGAAGATGGCAGTGTCGGCGCGGAGAATGGCGTAAAGTGTATCGGTCTGGAAGAAAAAGTCGGGATTCATGCCTCGCCAACCTGCGTGATGGAATATGATGGCGCGACGGGGTGGCTGATCGGGGCGGAAAATAAGGGCCTCGCTTGCATGTTCACAATGATGAACTCGGCGCGCCTGAATGTTGGCCTCGAAGGCGTCGCTGTGGGGGAAGCCGCATGGCAGACCGCCTTTGATTTCGCGCAGGAACGCAAGCAAGGCAAAGCCACCGGCGTCGCAGGCGCTGCCCCGATCCTGCATCATGCCGATGTTCGCCGCATGCTCACAACAATGCGCGCAAAAGTCATGGCTGCGCGCGCGATTTGTTTTGCCACGGGCGTCGCGGCCGACCTGGCCCTGGTCGCAGAAACGCCGGAGGCACGTGAGTCCGCGCGACTGCGCGAAGAGCTGCTCACCCCGATCGCCAAAGCCTGGTCGACCGATATGGGTGTCGAGGTCGCCAGCCTGGGCGTTCAGGTGCATGGCGGCATGGGCTTCATGAATGATACGCTCGCCGCGCAGCTCTATCGCGACGCGCGGATCGCGCCGATTTATGAGGGTACAAATGGCATTCAGGCGATCGATCTGGTCGGACGGAAGCTGTCTATGGCGGATGGCGCCGCGATGGAGGCAATGCTGGCGGATATCGAACAAACCGCGCGAGAAGCCCGCGAGACCAATGATCCGAACCTGGTGCAAATCGCAGATCGTCTCATCGAAGCCAATCAGGCGCTTTCCGAGGCCACCGACTGGATGAAGCGAACCATGCGTGAAGATCGGGATGTCGCGCTGGCGGGAGCAACCGCCTATCTGGCGCTGGCCGGTGATGTGATTGGCGGACACTTTTTGACCAAGGGCGCTGTTGAAGCACGCAGTGAAAGTGGTCCGATGCGGGGCCGGATGATGGCGCTCGCAGGCTTCTTTGCTGAGACCTCATTGGCCGGCGCCCCTGGCGCGGTGGCCAGCATTACCCAAGGTGGTCAGGCCATGCTGGCGGAAAGCGACGCTCTGTTCGGGATTGGCTGATCTCGCGAACCCATCGATTTGGTGAAAGCTTAGCGCTCTTCAGGAAGGCGTTTGATCGCCAGGCCGTCTTTCACATATTCGACCTGATGCGGATACGGGATTTCGATCCCCTCTTTATCGAAGACCTGTTTGACGGATTTCGTAATATCGGCGCGGACCTGCACAAAGTCGCGCGTCGGCACCCAGGCGCGCAGGCGCAGCGTAATCGCCCAGTCGCCCAGGTGGTGCACGCCTGTCCAGGTCTCGTGCCGCAGCAGCACATCAGGATGGTCGTTGGCGAGGGTTTTCAGTACCTCCAGGGCGTGATCAAGGTCGGTGTCATAGTGAACCCCGAAATAGAGATCGAACCGCCGCCTGGCATTGCGGGTATAATTGATGATCGGATTACCCCAGACCTGATCATTTGAGTATAAGACGACTTTGTTATCGACCTGCTTGATCGTCGTGTTGAATGGGGTGATTTGCGCGACTTCGCCCTCTTCATTGTCGATGCGGACCCAATCGCCAATTCGGAACGGGCGGAACGCGGCGATCATGAATCCGGCAGCAACGGCTTTCAATGTGTCCTGAAGCGCCAATGCGATGGCCAGACCCACCGCACCGACAATCGCGATCAATGAGCCCGGTGCAAATCCGAACTGGATCATCGCCATAATGATCGCGACCCCGAGTATCGCATAGCGGATCATCGAGGCGGCAAAGCCGATCAGCGTATCATCGACCCGGTTCTTGCCATGCGCGCGCTGGGCCAGAGAGCGAAGCGAATTATTGATCCAGGTGGCCAGCAGGACGGCCGCGACGACAATGACGAGGCCGGCCAAGGCCTTTGGCCAATAGCCGGCAAGTTCGTGCGCAAAAGAAAAGCCAATCAGTTCGGCACCTGCCGTGAACGCCATCAGAAAGGCAAGCAATTGTACGACGGGGGCAGCCAGATCCCAGCTCGACCCGACAAACTGTTCTTCATTACTGTACCTGCGGCGGCCAATCTCGCGCACCAGGCGTTTGGCGGTATAACCGATCACGTACGCGATCGCCACCAGAACGAGCGCCACAAACCCCGACCAAGCCTGCGGCGCAACGGCTTGCAGCCAGCCCGGCCAGGCGCCCGTGCCGATCGGAATTTCGGAGAGGTTCAACATGCGTCTTGTGTAGATCGGTTTAGCTCACACGCAACTGTCGATTAGACCTGCCAGCGTTCAATCTTGGTTGCTGGATCCGGGCGCATACGCTCAAGCGGTGTGTCCTTGGCCGTGCCAAGATAGACATAGCCGGCAATGCGTTCGTGTTCGGTCAGTCCCAGCAGGGCATTGATACCTGGACTGAAGGCGATCCACTCTGACAGCCAGCAGGCCGCCCAACCACTCGCATTGGCAGCAAGAAGCAAGTTCTGGCACAGGGCTCCGCAAGACAGTTCCTGTTCCCAGACGGGCGTTTTATGCGTTGGATCCGGCGAAGAAATGATGGCCACAATGACAGGCGCACGCGAAAAGTAGCTCGCGGTATCCGCTAACATGGTCTCGGTCGCCTCGGGATCTTCCTGTTTCTGAATCTCCACGGCGCGCGCGTTGAAGGCTTGCCGCGCGTCACCTTCGAAGACTAAAAATCGCCACGGGGCCAATCTGCGGTGATCCGGAACGCGGGTTGCCACCGTAAGAAGTTCATCAAGCGCCTCAGCTTTTGGCCCGGGTTCGACCAGGCTGCGTTTACTGATCGACCGCCGCAAAGCGATCAAATTGCGGGCATCGGCGCTGGGTCGGGCTGGGAGCATGGGAGTTCCGAGCGGCGGGGCGGGCGGGAAAAGTGCGGTCATCACACGCACTTAGGCAATGCCTCGGCAAATACCAGCAAGATATTATTAGTGAACAGTGTTTACTTTCTGAACGCGCGTACTATTTGTTGTCGAAAGGGTCCGCCAGATGACTGTAGCAACTTCCTCCCCGGCCGAGCGTCGCCGAAACAAGATCCGCGCGCGAATACTCTCTGCGGCAGAGACTGTATTCGCGCGCGAAGGCGCAGAAGGCTTGTCGATCCGCCGCCTGGCCGAGAATATCGATTACTCGCCAGCCGCAATTTACAAATATTTCCGGTCCAAGGATGAACTGGTTGATGAGCTGAAAGAGAGCTTCTTTGAACTCATCCTGGAAAACGTTCACCGGATTGCCGATACATCGACCCCGTTTGCTGATCGCGCCCGCGATTGCCTGTCCACTTATATTCGGGTTGCCGTCGCCAAGCCCCACCATTATGCGGCCGCCTTCGCCGGCGAGTCAGGATCGACGGGCCCCGTGGATAACGAACCGGGCTTTGATCAATCGAAAAAAGGGCGGGCCTTTAACGTCTTACGCGGCATGATTGCCGAAGGCGTCGAGCTCGGCGCATTTCGAGCAGAGATTGACCCGTCGCTGGCGGCCAAATCGGCTTGGGCGTCTATGCACGGCCTCGCCATGATGATTGCGCATATCCCGACCTATCCCGCGCTAAAAGATGGGCAGAAAACAATGGCCCGCGAAGAGTTTATCGATTTTCACGTGGATCAGGTGATCCGCGGCATGGAGGCAAACCATGAGTGAACACAATCACGATTACGAAATGCAAGAACGAGAGGCGCGGCCCAGCGCCGGCAAGGGCTTCCTGTTCATGGTGGTCCTCATCGTCATCGTCGCGGCACTCGGCTTCTTTGTTTTGCAAAACCGGTCCGTCGAAGGGCCATTGGTACCTACCGCTGCGCCGATCCCGATCTCGGTTGAGACGATCAATGTGTCGCTGGAAGAAGCGTTCACGGCGGAAGAGAAATTTACTGGGATCATTACGCCCCGCCGGTCCAGTCAGCTCGGCTTTCCGAATGGCGGCCGCATTGCGGACCTGCGTGCAGATATTGGTGACAAGGTCACGACCGGGCAAACGCTTGCCGTGCTCGACACAAGAAGTTTGCGGGCTCAGCTAGAAGCCGCAAAAGCGTCGATCAGCGAAGCCGAAGCCTCTTACACTTTAGCGGAGTCGACTGTTGATCGGCAGATTGCCTTGCTCGAGCGCGGGCATGTTTCCACGCAGCGGGTCGACGAAGCGCGGGCGCAAGCCAATACTGCCTTGGCGCGTATCCGGGCGGCGTCTGCAAATGCCGATGCCTTGCGGGTTCAAATTGATCTCGCCCGGATACAAGCGCCATTTGATGGTACGATCACATCCCGCATGGCGGACGAGGGCGCGATTGCCGGGCCTGGCCAACCGGTCTTTGAGTTGCTTGAGACGGGCAGCCTGGAAGCCCGATTGGGCTTGACCGCTGACATCGCCGCACGCCTGGAGGTGGGTGAAGTCTATGAGCTGAGCTCGGATCAAGGCCCGGTGCTCGCCAGCTTAAGATCGGTGACCGGCGTGATTGATGCCAATAATCGGACGGTCACGACCCTGTTCGACATTGTGAATGCGGACAGCGCGCCAGCCGGCTCTGTGGTTCGCCTGGCGATGGAGCAGGACATTGATGAATCTGGCCTGTGGCTGCCAGTGTCGGCACTGACCGAGTCTGATCGAGGCCTATGGTCCGTCTACATTGCGCGCCGTGCGGGTGGGGGCTGGACCGCTGAACCGGGGATTGTCGAAATCGTGCATCAGTCCGGCGAACGCGTCTATGTTCGCGGCGCGATTCGTGATGGCGATCGCGTGATTGTCGATGGCTTGCAACGCATCACGCCCGGCCAACCGGTCACGCCGGTGGAAGTCAGCGCCAACGGATTGGCGGCAGGCAACGGGTGACTCCGATGACGACGCTCTTCTACCGCCTGCCGCGCCTGACAATTCTGGCCGTGTTCGTTGTTCTGATCAGCGGGTTCTTCGCGATCCTGACGCTCGGGCGACAGGAAGACCCAACCCTGACAGAGCGCTATGGGTATGTGCTGACCACATTGCCTGGTGCCGATGCTGAGCGGATTGAAGCCACCGTTACCGAACCGATCGAAAGGCGGCTGCTGGAGCTGCCGGAGATCAATGAGCTGATCTCCAGTTCACGCGCCAATGTCTCGCAGATTTCGATCGATATCAGCGAGGATCTCAGCCCCGCCGAGGTTGATAATGCCTGGACGCTGATCCGGCAGCAGGTCCAACTTGCCGAAGCGGAATTGCCGCAGGGTACGGGCCGACCCTTTGTTCGACGGGTCTATGTTGGCGCGGCGACGATGACGGTCGCAGTGACCTGGGAAGGCGAGGGCGATCCGGAACTTGCCGTGATGGGGCGTCTGGCCGAGGTCTTGTCAGATCGGTTCCGTGGTCTGAACGCGACAGATGAAACTGAAATCATGGGGCTTGCCGCAGAAGAGGTTCGCGTCATAGCCGATCCCGAGGCGCTCGCCGCGGCGGGTCTGTCCATGGGCGATGCGGCGCGATTGATCGCAGCCGCCGATGCCAAAGCGCCAGCCGGCGAGGTGCGCGGCACAAGCAGCAATGTCGGGCTCGAGATTGGCGGCGAGTTTGATGGTATTGCCCGTGTTCGCGCGGTCCCGCTCGTGCAACGGCCAGATGGCAGCGCGCTGCGCGTTGGCGATGTCGCGCGAGTCGTCAAGCAAATCGAAGACCCGCCCTCGAAAATGGCGTTCAGCAACGGCAATCGAGCGATCTTTGTCACCGCCTATATTCAGTCCAATCAACGGGTGGATGTTTGGGCCAAAGCCGCGCGCGAAATGGTCGCTGAATTTGCTGAAAACGTCCCGGAAGACATTTCCGTCACGCCGATCTTTGATCAAAGCAAATATACTGAGTCTCGCCTGAATGGCCTCGCCCAGAACCTTCTGGTCTCGGCATTTCTGGTCTTTGCCGTCTTGTTTTTCGTTATGGGGTGGCGGGCAGCAATCGTTGTCGGCATGGCCTTGCCTTTGACCGTCGCGCTGGTCCTCACACTGTTCAGCTTCTTCAGCTATCCGCTGCACCAAATGTCGGTTACCGGCCTGGTGATCTCGCTGGGTCTATTGATCGATAATGCGATCGTGGTCACGGACGAATATGATCAGGAGCGATTGGCCGGAAGATCCGTGCTTGAGGCCATCGACCACTCGCTGAAAAAGCTGTTCGGACCGCTATTCGCATCGACCCTGACCACCGCGCTCGCCTTTGCGCCGATTGCCGCCATGCCGGGCGCTGCAGGTGAATTTATCGGCATGATTGGCACGTCAGTGATCTTTGCCGTGGTGATGTCATTCCTCGTCGCCATGACCATCATTCCTGCGCTGGCCGGGATGCTCGATCGCCCTCGGAAGCCGGGCGAACGAAGCTGGTTCTGGCGCGATGGGATCAAGATCCACGCGATCACAGATGGCTATCGATGGAGCGTCGAGCGTGTGCTGCGTAACCCGCTTTTGGGTATCCTGCTCGGCGTTGTCCCAGTCGGAATCGGTTTTTATCTCGGCGGACAATTGCCCAGCCAGTTCTTCCCGCAAACCGAACGGGATCAGTTCCAACTCGAAATCACGCTCAACCCGCAGGCAACTATCCATGAGGCCCGCGACACGGCCCAACAAGTCGCAACATTCTTGCAGGATCACTACCCGGATATCGAGGGCATCCACTTCGTGGTCGGCGAGCCGGGGCCTCGGGTCTACTATAATAGCATCAACAACACGCAGGGTTTTGCTGGCTTCGCGAGCGGATTTGTCCAGCTTGGAAACAATGAAACCACTCGTATTCTGGTCAGCGACGTTCAGGCCACCTTGCGGCGAACCTTCCCGCAGGCCCAGATCCTCGCCACGCCATTTGAGCAAGGACCGCCCGTACCGGCGCCGATTGCCTTCTATATTCGCGGCGAGAACCTTGAAGCCCTCAACAATTACGGCAACCAGGCCCGCCAAGTCTTGGCGCAGACGCCGGGTGTAACCTTCACAATGGCGCGCATGAAAACCGGCGCGCCAATTGTCACGCTGGACGCGGACGAGACAGCAACGGCCATGTCTGGCCTTCGCCTGACCGGCCTGGCGGGTGATATCCGGGCAGAGCTGGAAGGCGTGCCAGCGGGCTCCATCCTGGAAGGGATTGAGGAATTGCCGGTCCGCGTGATCGCGCCGGAAGCGCGCCGGACCGAGATTTCGGATTTGCGATCCAAAACGATCGGCAATGCCCGTCCGGGGCTTGGCACACCGCTTGCGGCATTGGGTGATCTCACGCTGTCCCCGCAGACCGCAGAAATTATTCGCCTCGATGGCCGGCGTGTGAATGAGATCTTCGCCTATATTGAGCCCTATGCCTTGCCGGGCCCAATCAATCAGCAATTCAAGCAAAACCTCGAAGCCGCTGGATTCGAATTGCCGCCAGGATTTGACTGGATCGAAGGGGGCACCGCCAGCAATCAGTCGGAAGCCATGGCCAGCCTGTTGGCGCTCACCGTGCCCTTGGTCCTGGTCATGCTTGGGGCTGTGGCGCTGGTTTTCAATTCCTTTCGCATGGCATTTCTGGTCATGGGCGTCGGCTTCATGTCGATCGGCTTGGCATTTGGCGGGGTTTGGATGTTCAACCTGCCGCTCGGTTTCAATGCGATACTTGGCGGGCTGGGACTGCTCGGCATCTCGATCAATGGAACCATCGTTGTTCTGGCGCTGCTGAATAATAATGAAGCCGCGAAGAATGATGATGTGATTGCTCAACGCGAAGTCGTAGTGGCCGCGACCCGTCACATCGTCGCGACCACTCTGACCACGATGGGCGGCTTCGTCCCGATTATCCTGCAAGGCGACGTGTTCTGGATGCCGCTGGCGACGGGTATTGCCGGCGGCGTGGCCGGTTCGGCGATTTTAGCGCTGTATTTCACGCCGGCCGTGTTCCGGGTCATGACGATGAAGCCATTCCGGCGCCTGTTCCGCCTGCTAACCGGTCGCGGCTGGCAGCATCCGGCGCGGCAAGTCCCAGCTGAATAAGAAAAAACCCCGCTCGATTGCGCGGGGTTTTTTGCTCAGATTGAACGGTAAAGATTACCAGTCATAGCGCAGTTCAATACCGAACGTGCGCGGCTCGTTGATGAAGCCGGTCAGCGTGGTGAAATCAATGCCGCCGGTTAGAGCGTCTTTGTCCGTGATGTTGCGCCCGAAGACCGAGACATCATAGCCGCGATCAGATGCGTATCCGAGACGAAGACCGCCTTCCCAATAGCCATCCTGGAAGAATTCTACGCTCTCATAGAGGAAGAAGTTGGTGTCGCCCTTGTAGGCCCAGTCGGTATAGGCATAAAACTCGCCGCTTTCGACAGGAACGCTATAGCGAGCGGTCGCATTGGCGATCCATTCCGGCGCGTTCGGGAAGGAGTTTCCAGAAATGTTAAAGAAGGTGGATGTGCCCACCGCCACGGCTGGATCGAGCACCGTACAAGACGTGCCGCATCCCGGCGACAAGAGCAAATCATCTTTGATTTCAGTCTTGTTGTAAGACAGGCCGCCCGTGACGACCAGATTGTCTGTTGGCACCGCTTCGACGTCGATTTCGAATCCATACGCCTCGCCCTGATCAGCATTGATCAGTTGCACCGTATTGTTGATCCCGCCCACCACAGTCAGTTGCTGGTCGGAAATCTCATAGTAGAACACATTACCGTTCAGGCGAACGCGATTGTCGAGCAGTTCGGTCTTTGCCCCCGCTTCATATGAGATCACTGTTTCGCTGTCTGCGACGGACAAGGTGTCACCAAACACGATGCGGCCTTGTACGGATGGTCCGCGATAACCGCGCGCAACCCGGCCATAAAGATTGACCTCGTCATTGACCGCATAAGTGGCCGAGACGTCCCAGCTGATTTGCTCGTCAGAAACGTTTTCCGTGAGCGGCCCAAGCGGTGTTCCGACGATGCGCGTCGCGGTGAAATCTTTTTCGTCATCGGTGTAACGAAGCCCGCCTGAGACCGTCAGTTGCTCGGTGACATCGTAGAATAGCGATCCGAACACGCCGATGGATTGGGAGTCCTGCGAGCGGGTTGCGCCAGAGAAATTGAAGTCACCTGAGAAGGCCAAAGAGGTGATTGTGACATCCTCGTCGAAGAAAAAGACGCCGGTTTGCGCCCGCAAGGCGCCGCCATTGTCATAGGCCAGGCGCGCTTCATGAGTCGTCTGGGTCAGATCATCAATGCCGCCTTGCGTATCGCTTGGGAACCGGAACGGACCGGGTGGCAGAATGCCATTCGGACCCAGCGCGCCGCCATCAATGTCGCCCCGTGATGAGGTTTCAGTGGTTTCCAGGCCGAAAATATAGGTGAAATCCCAGCCATTCTCGAAATCCTTAGTGGCTTTGAAGTTCACGCCGGCTGAATCTTGGGTCAGCGGGTTTCCGGCGCCGCCATCGAAGAACACATTGTTTCGATCGAAATTGCTGCCCAGACCGGGTTGGCCTTCATCGATAATATTCGCCCGAAACAGGCGCGCGCTGCCTTCATTGGTCAAGGCATGGACGTTCAAGAGTAGATCCAAGGATTCGGTGGGTTCGAACAGGAATTGTGCTCGGCCGGATGTGACTTCAAATCCTTCAAAGGCATCTTCTTCACCGGTGAAGGCATTGTTCACATAATCATCGCGGGATTGATGCAGCACCGAAATCCGAGCGGACAGCTTGTCGGTGATTGGTCCGCCAACGGCGCCCTCCAGGTCGATCGTATTATAGGTGCCATAGGAGCCGCGCACATAAGCGTCGAAGTCCTGGCTGGGCTTGACGCTGTCAAACTTGATGATCCCGCCAGGTGTGTTGCGGCCAAATAAAGTGCCTTGCGGTCCGCGCAGCACTTCCACCGCCTCCATATCGAACACGGGATAGCCCTTCAGGATCGGGTTCTCGTACGGAATGTCGTCATAGACCAGCGAAACAGGCTGAGTGGCGTTCAGGTCGAAGTCGGTATTGCCATATCCGCGAATATAGAAACGCGGGAAGGCGCGACCGAAGGAGCTCTCTGCGATCACACTGGGGACGCGGGCAGACAGGAACCGAACATCGGCGCCGCTGGCCTTCAGATTATCGAGTTTTTCGTCTGAAACCGTGGTGATCGAGATCGGCACATCTTGCGCATCCTGCTCGACCCGCTGAGCGGTTGTGACCACAGGGTCGAGCCGGCGCGCGTCGGCCTCGTCGTCGACCTGTGCGGTGGCTGGAGCTTGGGTCAGGCCGATCGCGATTGCGGCGGCGACAGAGAATTTTAGGGAGGATTTGAGGGTCATCGTCGTTCACTTTCCGAAAAGTGTTGAAACGCTTACGATCGGGCGCTTGAGCGTCGAAATAGACCTAACAGATCGAAGCGCAACATAATGAACGCACGATTTTTGCGGATGAGTGTAAGTTTATTTACACTGTGACCGGCTCGACACGCCAAATGCAACAAAGGCGCACCGTTTCGGCGCGCCTTTGCTTGGTTCTTGGGCAATATAGTTTGATCAATCCCAAGGATTGAATCGTGTGCGGGGTTTCAGAATGTCGCCCTCAGACTCGTCGCCCTCATCGCTTTCAGCGTCGGCATCTGACGTTTCCGCTTTGCCAAAATTAATCTCTGACGTCGCTTTATCGATTAAGGGCTGATTGATGTTGCCCTCGATCTCTGGAAGCACGTCGTCGGTTGCGTCGATAACGATCTTTTCCGGCTCAGCGGATGACAGGGAACTGGGCCCAGGAATACCGCTCGCCTCTGTCTTCGCCGAAAGGGCGCCTAGTCCGAAGCCCGCGCCGATTCCGCTCAGACTATAGGTCTGTTGTTCGGGCGCCGGGGCCTCCGGTTCAGGCTCCGTTGGCGCAGCGGCCTCGATTGGCTCGCCTGGGGCCGGCTCTGTTGTAATCTCAGGTTCTGCCGGTGTGTCATCCGATGCGGCTGTTTCCGACGACGTCATTTCCAATGATGACGGCGTGTCTGTCACCTCAGCGTCTGTATCGGCAGCGTCTTCGGTCGCAGCCTCCACGGCGGCAGCCGCGGCGAAACTGGCGAGATCGACAATTTCTGCCGGGGATTGATCCTCTGCTTCTTCAGTGCCGACCGCCTCAGGCGTTACTTCCGGTTCAGCGATTTCAGGTTCAGAGCTATCCTCTGTTTCTATCGTTTGGTCCGTCGCTTCTACGCTTTCAGCGACGGGATTGAACGCGGCAACCGGTTCAGCTGGTTCGCTGTCTTCGAGCCCAAATGGAACATATGGGGCGGGCGATGCCACTTCCTCTACCGCGTCCTCTTCGACCGCGACAGGGGCAGGCTCAACGTCCTGCGCTTCGGTTGGCGTCTCAGTCTCAGAAGCCTCTTCCGATTGATCCAGACCCGCGGCAGAAACGACAGCACCGACCGCGGTGGCGGCTGCAACTCCGACGGCTGACGTCGTCGGAGTCTCCGGTTCTGGCTCGTCTGATGGCTCGTCGCGATTGTTGACCTCATCGGCGAGGCGCGCGACCGCTTCGGTGACATCGCTCTCTGAATCCACCAGATCGGATGCGTCTTCCATCAGCTCCAAGTCTTCTGCCGCCTCCGCGTCGAAAGAAACAGTCTCGCTTTCGGGTTCCAGCGCGTCATCCAGATCTTCCTCCGACCCATCGGTGGATGCGACTTGTTCGAGCGCTTCGTTCGTTTCGGGCGCCGACTCTACAGGCTCGGCGGCGATTTCGGGTTCAGCTTCGATTTCTGGTTCAGCTTCAACTTCGGCTTCAGCTTGAATTTCGGCTTCGGGCTCAGGCTGCGGTTTCGGCTGATACGCAATAATGGCCTCTGACTCCAGGGCCGCGGCCTCATCGCCCGGGTCTTCCGGTTCCTCGACCTCTGGTTCGACGATTTCGCTCGGTGCTTCAGGTTCATCCATGCCCGCCAGCAGGCTCGAAATGGCCGCTTCCGTGCCGCGCGCGATGCGCACCGCTTCCGCCGTCATTGCCGAGACCACTTGTGTGTAAGCGGCGCCGTCTTCTGTCATGGTCGCAGCCAGCTCTTCGGCCGAGGCGCGTTCCAGTTCCTTGCCATCGATGCTCGTAATAACGAGTTCTCCGGTCCCTTCAGGCAAACTGACGCTATAGCCTTCCGTCGAATAGACGAGGTTTCCGCTTTCATTTTCGCTCCAATCGAGCTTTCCGAGTTCGGTCATCTCGGCCAGCCGATCGATCAGTTTTCGTGTAGATGGGTGCAGCATTTTCAAGGACCACCATATGGTTTGCGTTTCGCGCCTTTTTACAGGTTTAAGGCGGTGGATTGATAGGGCTGGGCGGCAAGAATCTGATGAAATAACGGTTATATGTGCGCGTTTTTCTCATTTCTCCGGACACCTGTACGAAGCTCGATCACACGGTGTCTGAATCCTCCGCATTTATGGGGAATTCGTTCTGCGCCCGGCGCTGCGATCTGCGCCCTCGCAACGCCCGATTCTGATCAAAAATCTATTCGGTTTGAAGCGAAGTCCAATCGGCTCGCGTTTGCGCGATGTCTTGAACAAAATCCTTCACGGCAAAGTCGCCAGCATCTGCCAGGCCCGTTCGAAACCCTTGCACGGTGAGATCCGGGGCCACGAGCAGGTAAGTCGGTGTCCAACGAATGCGCAGCGCCTCTCGGATTGATGCATCTTCATCGATGACTGTGGTGAAGGACCAGCCTTTTTCAGCAAACCAATCAGACACCGAATCGTATCCGCGTAAGGCGCGATGCGCTTGCCCGGCATTTTGCGGTGTATGGATCGACATGAAGTCCACTTCAGGATCCTGTGCGAGCGCGCGGGCCAGGGCGGCAGCATATTGCGCATCGCGGCGGCTATCATGGCACCAGATGCCCCAAACCTCGATCACCGTCCATTGGCCCGACAGCGTCGTTGAAGAGAATGATGTCTGGTCCGTGGTTTCGCCGCTAAATTCCGGCAGCGGTTGGCCCAGACCTTCATAGAGATAGGGTCGGCCATAACTATCGCGCGGAACATCACCTCGGCTGAGATCCGCTGTCTCGGGGGCCACAACGCCCGGTCTGTAAAATCCGGTCGCAGCCTCTTCGCCGGACCCAGCAGGGTCTTCCGCAAAGGCGCAGGCCGCCGCAAGGCTGGCCAAAGAAAAAGCAGCGAATTTGAGAGCACGCATCGTCGAAACATCCTTTTCAAACGGCCACGCTAGGCAGGAATCGCACAATCGTGAAGAGGTTTCCGCGACGTCGTTCCACTTTACGTCAACGTTACCCCTAGTCGGGGGCCGCTCGCTTGATTAGGGTGCGCCGCAACATAGACAACTCACGGGAGATATTCGTCATGCGCGAAGCAGTCATCGTATCCTATGCCCGCACGGGCCTTGCCAAGACCGGGCGCGGGTCACTCAACGACACGCACGGCATCACCATGGCGGGCCACGCCATCAAAAGCGCGCTGGAACGTGCGAATGTGGAAGCCGAAGCGGTCGAAGACGTATTCCTCGGATCTGCTCAGCCGGAAGGGGCGACCGGGCACAATATTGCGCGTAACGCGGCGCTTTGGGCGGGTTGCCCAAGCTCGACCTCAGGCGCGACAATCAACCGGTTCTGCTCTTCGGGTCTGCAAGCGGTCGCAAACGCGGCTCACACCGTCATCAATGAAGGCGCGCCAGTCGCCATCGGTGGCGGCGTCGAAAGCCTGTCTCTGGTGTCTCGCTCGGGACACATGAACTTGCACCGTTACACCGAAGATCAGCTGATGTCTCAGTGGCCAGCGATCTGGATGACGATGATCGAAACCGCTGAAATCGTCGCTGACCGCTATGGCATCAGCCGTGAGTATCAGGATGAGTATTCAGCCGAATCTCAGCGCCGGACCGCTGAGTTCCAGAAGAATGGGTACATGGCGGAAGAGATCGCTCCGCTTAAAACCCGTATGAAGCTGGTCAATAAAGAAACTGGCGAAGAAACCTATCAGGACGTCGTGGTCGATCGCGATGAATGTAATCGCCCCGGTACCACCGCTGAGGCCTTGGCCGGTCTGCCGCCTGTCTTCGCCGGCGGTCAGCAGGTCAAGCAGGGTCAGTACATTACCGCTGGTAACGCGTCTCAGCTGTCTGATGGCGCCGCCGCAGTGGTCGTCATGGAAGCCGAAGAAGCCGCGCGCCGCGGTCTGTCGCCAATGGGACGCTTTATGGGCTTCAATGTTGGCGGTGTCGATCCGGACGAAATGGGCATTGGTCCTGTTAAAGCCGTGCCGCGCCTGCTCGAACGACACGGCCTCAAGGTCGATGATATTGATCTTTGGGAGCTGAACGAAGCGTTCGCCTCGCAGTGCCTCTATTGCCGCGATCATCTCGGCATTGATCCAGAGAAATACAATGTGAATGGCGGCTCAATCTCAATTGGTCACCCCTTCGGCATGACCGGCGCGCGTTGCACCGGCTCTATTCTGATGGAAGGCCAGCGCCGCAAAGCAAAATATGGTGTGGTCACCATGTGCATTGGCGGCGGCATGGGCGCTGCTGGACTGTTTGAGTTCCTGCACTAGAGCCGATCCGCTCAATTCAATTGAACGCTCCGATCTGCCACGATCGGGGCGTTTTTCATTGTCTGACCTGGCTTGGCGAAGACCGAGAGATCTTGGCGAATTGGCGCGCAGGGCGTCGATCACTCCGATTTGAGTTCGCCCCTTCATTCATTCGGCATAAGTGGTACATTCGTCAGCAGATAGCAGGTGGACCCGATGCGAATTTTGACCCTAACGAGCTTATCCGTGGCCATGCTGGCATTGGCCGGGTGCGGACAAACGGAGCGCAGCGACGCGGCTGGGGATCAAGCGGTGCAGCTGTCGGACATTGCGGGCGCTTGGACGCTTGATTCACCGTCGTCAAAGATCGCATTCGCCTCGATCAAGGCAGGCGAGGTGATCGAGACCCATTTTTTCACCGGACTGACAGGGGAAGTTAGCCCATCAGGTGAAACCGTGATCACCATCCCGCTGGATCAGGTCGAAACCAAGATCGACCAGCGCAATGAACGCATGCGCACCCTGTTTTTCAAGACCGACAGCTATCCGACGGCGGCGATCCGCGCGACGGTGGACGCGGCGGCTTTTGCCGAACTGCCGATTGGTGGGCGGATAGCGACGGAATTGGAAGGCGTCTTGTCTTTGCATGGCGTTGAGTCGGCGGTCTATGCAGACGTTTTCGTCACCCGCATCGCCAATGCCCGGGTCGAAGTCGCGACCAGCGAACCGGTGATTGTGCATGTGGCTGACTTTAATCTGGAAGCCGGGCTGGAAGCGTTGAGAGAAATCGCCAATCTGCCGGCGATTACGCCCGCCATTCCAGTGACCTTCACCCTCGTGTTCGAGGCCACGGGCGACGCCTAGCCTCTCGCCGAGCGCGAGACGGTCGCGAGGCGCCATCACAGCGAGTTTAAGTGCGTTTCTTCGGTTGGACCGTAAAAGGCTGATATGCGCGCCCTTTGGAAAACGCCCTTGCTTGGCCCCATGGTCTTCGCCGTCTGGCGCGCCGATGCTCGCCGTAAGCTAAGACTTGTTTCGCCTTGGCTGTCTGAGCGCGATCAGCTTCTTGAAATCGGCTCGGGCCCCGGCAGCGTGTTGGCTGAGTTCCGGCGCGCCGGGTTTGCGATCGATGCGTTGGATGTGTCCGACAGCAGCTATACGACGTCTTTGCGGCCCATTCTATATGATGGTGAGCGTATGCCGTTTGATACTGGAGCTTATGAGACAGCTTTGCTGCTGACCGTCTTGCACCATATCGCCGAGCCGGAAGCCATTTTGCGTGAAGCGGCGCGTGTGGCGCGGCGTGTGATTATCATTGAAGATGTTTATCAGAGCGCCTGGCAGAGGAAGTATACCAAAGTCGCGGATTCGATCACAAACTTGGAATTCATCGGCCACCCGCACAGCAATCGCTCAGATCTTGAATGGCGGGAAACGTTTGAGCGCCTTGAGCTGGACCTTGTCCATGGCGAAGTTCATCCTTTCGCGGCCTTCTTCCAACAAGCGGTTTACGTGGTGGAGCGAGCTTCATAAGCGCGCGATTTGCTCGGCTATGCGCCGCGCTCACAATTCCTCAACCCAATTGTAGGTAGGGTGCCCTCAGCATCGCATGTCTTGGATGCATGCCGTCTCTGAAGGTGCAATTTGAGGCCATGCCAGTGGAACGAGACTTAAGCCAGCGCAGCATTCTGTTCTCGGCGCTTTTCATTACCGTGCTCTATTCCGCTGTGCTGTGCGTGTTCAAATATCCACCGCTATTGGATTATTCGAACCACTTGGCGCGGATGCATATCTTTGCCCATCAATCGCATCCGGATTTTGAGCCATACTTCTTCTTTCAAATCAGCGTGCCGACCAATCTCGCGATGGATGTCCTGGTGCCGATTTTGGATTTGGTTTTGCCACTGTCCGTTGCGGGCAAGGCGTTCCTGATCCTGATCATCGCCGCAAGCGTCTTTGCCCCGCTGTTCCTCTCGCGCATCCTGTTGGGCAGATGCACGGCAATCTCACTGGTGGCGGCGGTATTTGCGTTTAACGCGGCTTTCCTGATGGGGTTTGTGAACTTCCTGTTTAGCGCCGCGCTGGCGATGTATGCGTTCGGGTTTTATGTCTGGATGGACCGGCGGCAATCGCCGACCTCCTATAAGATCCTGATTGGTAGCGTCCTATCGATCCTGGTCTTTCTCAGCCACATTTATGGGTTTGCGGCTTACGCCATTTGCATCGGCGCGCACTATCTGTGGCGCTATGGCTTGAAGGACATCAAGCGCCTGGTGCTTCACGCGGCGCAATTCATTCCGGTGAGCGTGTTGCTCGCGGTATTTGTTGCGGCGTCTGTGTCTGATGGCGCGGTTCCAGCGCCCGAAACCCCTTCAGTTTTGCTTGCGGCCGACCGGCTCGAGGCAGCGCCATTGCCGACGCTCCCGAATGAAGACGTGCAAGCGATTGGGCCGGTGCAGAGCGCCAATTGGATCCCGCCGCTGATCCAAGAGGCTTGGAAGAAGCTGACAAAACTCTGGCTTCAATATGGCGGTTTCTTCTGGCTCCCCCTGGGGTTTGTCGCCGGATTAATCACGCTTTATGTGCGTCACCGGGTTTGGCCGTTTGAGAAGGCGTTCTTCGCGCCCGTCGCGGCTTTGATCGCATTTGCGCTCTTTCTGCCGACGACTCTATGGGGCGCTTGGAATGTCGATTGGCGCTTCCTGGTCCCGGCGACGATTCTGGCTGCGGGATTATGCGCGGATCTTAACGGGCATTGGCGCGCACAAGCCGCCATTGTCGCGGGGACCCTCGCGCTTGCAATCTTGCAGTCCGGATTGGTGCTCGATCGCCTCATCAAAGCCGATGCGCACCAAAACTCTGTGATATCTGTGATGTCCGACATTCCAGCCGGGGCCCGAGTGTTCGCCATCGTCCCCAGCGGGACGCCCGCGCAAGCCGAGCACCCCGTGCCATTTTCCCATATGGCCACATTAGGGGTGATCGAGAACAATGCGTTCGTGCCCTCCCTTTTTGCGTCATCGATCCAGCAACCGCTGCGGTATCGCGCCCCATTTGATGCGCTCGCCTCGGGTCCGTTTTACCCCAATCTCGAACGTGTGAATTGGTCACTCGTCGCGCAAGAATACGAGTATATTCTGATCATTGACCATGATGGCCGAGTTGGCGGGGCCGCGGCCGACTGGTTCCTGCGGGTTCCGATTGAAGCGGATGAGATCAAAGCGCCCAGCGCTCATGTTGCGATGGCGCGGATCGCGAACTGACTCCTTGCGACTTGTGCGATTAGGCGAGGCGTCCTGCGAGCGGGCATAAACTGCCCGCTCGAAGAAACGGTCTGTCGACTAGTCCAGCGTCACACCGTCAGCTTTGCCAACCGCTGCCAGCGCGAATGCGTATTCCAGCGCGGTTTCTTTCAAGCCCTCAAACCGGCCTGAGGCGCCGCCATGGCCGGCCTCCATATTGATGCGCAGGAAGTAGGGGCCAGCGTCAGGGGCCTCATGACGCAGTTTCGCAGCCCATTTGCTTGGCTCCCAATAGGTTACGCGCGGATCGCTGAGGCCGCCCGTGATCAGCATGGACGGATAGGGATTGTCAGCCGTTTGATCATAGGGGCTGTACGCCAGGATCGTGTCATAATCCTCAGCACTGGTAATCGGATTGCCCCATTCAGGCCATTCCGGCGGGGTCAGCGGCAGGCTCTCATCCGACATAGTGTTGATCACATCAACAAAGGGCACCGCGGCGATGAGTCCGGCAAACATTTCTGGATCTTGATTGGCGACCGCGCCCATCAGAAGGCCGCCCGCCGAGCCGCCCATGCCGACAACCTTCCCGCGTGACGAATAGCCTTCTGAAATCAGATAATTGCCCGCATCGACATAGTCATTGAATGTGTTGACCTTCTTCTCGAGCTTACCGTCCAGATACCATTGATAGCCTTTGGCCATCGAGCCGCGCGGATGGACGATGGCATAGACCATGCCGCGATCTGCAAGGGCCAGCGGCGTGGTGCGGAAACTCGCCGAGATCGTCACGCCGTAAGAGCCATAGCCATAGAGCATCATCGGCGCGCTGCCATCAATCGCGGTATCCTTGTGATACAGGATCGTGACAGGCACGGTTTCGCCATCGCGCGCGGGCGCCATGACGCGTTTCACTTTGTAATCTCCCGAATTGTGCCCGGAGGGGACTTCCTGCTCCTTGCGAAGCACGCGGTCCTTGGTCGCGAGGTCGTAGTCAAACACCTGGGCCGGGGTCGATGGAGACGAGTAGTTGATCCGCATTTTTGTGGTCTCATACTCATACCCGACCGAGGTTCCGAGCGAGTAGGCCTCTTCATCAAAAGAAATGGTCTCTTCCGTGCCGCTGGCGCGCTCGCGGACGACAATGCGGGGGAGACCGTCATGACGCTCTAGTCGGATGAAATGGTTCTCCAAAACATCCATGCCGAGGATCAGCGTGCCGGGCGTATGGGGGACCAAGTCGGTCCAGTTCTCACGGCCTGGCGCACTGGTCGGCGCCGTGACGATTTTGAAATCGACCGCACCGTCGGCATTGGTCGAAATCACGAACTGATCGCCCCAATGTTCGACGCTGTATTCCACATCGGTTTCGCGGGTGGCTATGGTCTTAAGCTCTGGGGCCTCGGCATCGGCTTCGAAATAGTGAACCTCTGATGTTGTGTGGCTTCCGGCGCCGATGAAAATATACTCGCCGGACTGAGACTCGCTGACGGAAAGGAAGAATCCTGGGTCTTGTTCGCGATAGATTTCGGAGGACCCGGTGTCCCCGAGCTTGTACATGTGCACAGCCGCGGGCCGGCCTTCATCATTGCGCTCAATCCAATAAACCCGGTCGGAATTGGCGCCCCAGGTGAAAGAGCCATATGTGTTCTCAATCACATCCGGCAGCGTTTCGCCGGTTTCCAGATTCTTGAACTTGATATCGTAGAATTCGCTGCCTTGCGTATCGACGGCATAGGCGATGAGTTTGTGATTAGGGCTATGTTCCACATCATTGAACGCAAAGTAGGCCTGGCCGTCGCCCATGGCATCGCCATCGAGCAGGATTTCGCTGTCCGCCTCCGCATTGTAAATGTCGTCCGCTGCCTTGCGCGCGATGATCGGATATTCGCCGCCGGTGCGGAACTTTGTAAGATAAGCAAATGGACCATCGACAGATGGCAGCGAGCTGTCATCCTCCTTGATTCGGCCCCGCATCTCAGCGAACAATTCTTCCTTCAGGCTGTCGAGCGGCTCTTCCAATCTGGTTTTGGTGTAGGCGTTTTCCGCTTCCAGATATTCCCGAATATCGGCGCGCAGGACGCTTGGGTCCTGCATCACTTGCTGCCAGTTCTCATCCTTCATCCAGTGATAAGGATCGACGCGCGTTCGCCCGACTTGTTCGATGGTCGTGAGTTCGCGTTTGGCAACGGGTGTGGTGAGCGTCACAGAGGGATCCTCGGTTTCGGTTTGAAGGGGCGGTGTATCGACCACAACAGGGTCGGTTTCAATGTTTGCTGTTGAGGCACAACCGGCCAATAGGGCGGCGCTTGCGGCGCCAACAAGGAGGGAGGAAAGACGCATAAAGAGCTCCGTTGCTTATCGAATAACGGCAAACTACTTATGCTGAATGGTTTGTCTAGAGCGCCTATCAGGTTCCGGCGACCCTGAAATTCAAGACCACGCCATTTATGCACCAACGTTGACCTGTTGGCGGCGGACCATCCTTGAAAACATGTCCCATATGCAGGCCACAAGTTGCACAATGACACTCGGTTCGGGGATAGATCAGCTTGAAATCCGTCTTGGTCTCAATCGCGCTTTCGCGGATCGGTTGCCAGAAGCTTGGCCAACCTGTGCCACTATCGAACTTGTGTTCAGAAGACCAAAGCGGGGTGTCGCAGCCGACGCAATGATAAACCCCGTCGCGCTTTTCGCTCTCGAAGTTTCCGGGCGAAAAGGCGCGTTCCGTCCCATCCTTCACGCCGACGCGATACTGTTCAGGTGTGAGCAGCTCACGCCACTCTTTGTCGGAGCGTTGGATGCGCTTCGTGTTCGGCATGGGTTTGGGTGGCAGCATGGACAGGCCTCCTCTCGATCAGGTGCCTGTCCAATATAGGGCGGAATTAGCCATAGAGAACGGTAATCGTTTCTGCGACACAGGCCGGACGGTCCTGGCCATCAATCTCAATGGTGCATTCAGAAATCATCTGTTTGCCGCCGGCTTTGTCATTCACTTCCTTGACCGTCTGCGTCATGCGCAGCTTTGAGTTCACAGGAACCATATTGGTGAACCGGACTTTATTGGCCCCATAATTGATCCCGCGTGTGACGCCTTCGACGCGCAAAACCTGCGGACCGAACATCGGGATCAGCGACAGGGTCAGATAGCCATGCGCGATGGTCGAGCCGAGCATTTGCTTCGCCATTTCTTCATTCACGTGGATCCATTGATGGTCACCGGTGGCGTCAGCAAACGTATTGATCCGAGATTGATCAACCTCGAACCAGTCCGAAGGGCCCAAGGTTTCGCCGACCAAGCTCTCCAGGTCTGCATATTGTACGGATTTTGGATCTGCCATGAATTCCTCCTAAGGGTATGTTTCTTTAATGATTAGTGACGGTTAGAGCTGAGAAGTGCAAGCCCTTCCCTAAACGATGCGACTGTCCTTATTGCCCCAATATCGATCTCGAACCAGGCGTTTATAAAGTTTGCCTGTCGGGTGACGCGGCAGCGCGGGGTCGAAGTCGACTGATCGCGGGCATTTCACTTTGGCGAGCCGTTCTTGGCAGTAGGCCAATAATTCATCGGCAAGATCATCGGTGCCATCAACCCCATCCATGGGTTGGATGACGGCTTTGACCTCTTCGCCAAATTCCTCATTTGGAACGCCGATCACGGCAACATCAGCCACAGACGGATGGGTGATCAGAATGTTCTCTGCTTCTTGCGGATAGACGTTCACACCGCCGGTGATGATCATGAATGCTTTGCGGTCGGTCAGGTATAGGAACCCGTCCTCATCCACTTTGCCTACATCGCCGAGCGACGACCAATCATCATGATTTGGGTGCAAGGCGCCTTTCGTTTTTTCTGGGTCATTGTGATAGTTTGGCGGCGCCGTACCGCCAAAGTAGATCTGGCCCTCTTCGCCGACAGCGACCTCATTTCCGGCTTCGTCGCAAATGTGCAATTCGCCAAAGATCGGGATGCCGACCGTGCCCTTATGCGACAGCCATTGTTCGGAATTGGCCCAGGTCATGCCATTGCCTTCCGAGCCAGCATAATATTCTTCGATGACGGGCCCCCACCATTCAATCATCTGCTCCTTGACCGGGATCGGGCAGGGCGCGGCCGCGTGCACCACCGCCGTCAGGCTGGACACATCATATTTGGCGCGCACCTCTTCCGGCAGTTTCAGCATTTTGACGAACATGGTCGGCACGGTTTGCGTGTGGGTGATTTTGTATTTCTCGACCAGCGCCAGATATTGCTCGGGATCGAATTTCTCCATGATGACCAGGGTCATTCCGAACTTGGTCATGGCCATGCACCATCGCAGCGGCGCCGCGTGATAAAGCGGGGCCGGCGAGAGGTAGAGTCCTGAAGGATCTGTTCTGAACAAGGCCTGTGCGATCATGGTCAGGGCATTGGTGCCATCAATTGCTGGATCCTCTGGAAGCGGCGGGCGAATGCCCTTCGGGCGACCCGTTGTTCCTGAGGAATAGAGCATATCCGATCCCGCACGCTCGTCGGCAATTGGCGTTTCGGGCATGCCCGCGCGCACACCTTCGAGCGGCTCGTAACGGGCAATAGCGCCATCAATTGACCAATAGGCCTCCAGATCCGTGACTGCGGTGACGTCTTCAGCGACCGCTTTCAATCCCGCCGAAGCGATGAGCAGGCGCGCCCCGCTATCCTTGACGATATATTCCACTTCCGGCGTGGTCAGCCGTGAAGAGATACACACAAAGTACAGTCCCGCGCGTTGGGCCGCCCAGCAAATCTCAAAATAGCGCGGGCTGTTCTCCGCAAAGATTGCGAGCGTATCGCCTTGTTGCAATCCGGCCGTTCGAAAAGCGTGCGCGATCTGATTGGACCGAGTGTCGAGCTGAGAGAAGGTTACGATCTCGCCGCTGGCACCCATAATGTAGGCGGGCTTGTCTGGATCAGTCTTGGCGTGGTGCGACGGGTGCATAAGCGGCTTCCTCCAACGGCTGATTTTGAGCCTTGTCTGAGCCGGAGATTAGACCGCCTGCGCCTCGTGTCTATTGGTGACTTAGGGGGAGCCCGGAACCAGTTCTCGATAGGCGCGCCACGTCGCCAATCCGATCAATGGATAGACCAGGATCAATCCAAAGAAGGCGGTGGCGAGACCCATGGCGGTGAGCAAGACAATCAGCATCGCCCAGACCAGCATGGGCAGAAAATTCTTGGTCACGCAGCGCACGCTGGTAATCGTCGCAATAAACACATCCGTCTTGGCGCTGAGCAGCATCGGTGCTGAGATCACGACCAGCGAAAAGGCAAGAAACGCGATTGCACCACCAATCAGAGTACCGGCCAGCGCCATGCTTAAGCCGTCCTGGGTCGTAAACAGGAAGCTGAGAAACTCGGTCGGGGTCTTGTGCGTGTAGGGGGTGGAGAGCGCGTAGACGATCTGCGCGATCCGCGTCCAGAACATGTAGATCAAAAACAAGGCGAGCCCGAGATAGGCAAGATCCAGACGCACCGCATCTCTGACCAGAACGATATCGGTCAGCCCGGGCGACTGACCTTGTTCCAACATGCGTCCGCCTTCGTAAAAACCCATGGCCAGGATCGGAGCGACCAGGAAAAATCCGCCAGCGAGCACAAACACCCAAGCAAAGGCCCCGCTGAACACCAGGGCCCATGAGATCATCGCACTCACCGCCGCGAGGACGATCCCATAGATCATGAAAGGCAGAGGCGCGCGCAGATAATCCTGCCAAGCACCGCTGAGCCATTTGAATGGAGCGGTCACTGAAATTGTCGACACGTCCGGCAAACGAAATGTTTGATCCGTCATAATCCTCCCTCCGGACTCTTTTTTTGAGTCTCTCCCCGGCAGGATCACTGTGTTTTCAGGGGTTTGGGAATAGGTAGACTCCCATAGACCACGGGTCAGCCCCCATAAGCGCTGATTGACTTTGCCGTGCGATGAAACCGCAATCGCGCGGCATAATCGAGAGGGTCCTTTGGCTTTACGAGCGCATCAGCCGGTGTGTCGGTCCAGTCGACCAGTCGGGTCAGGAAAAATCGCAGCGCCGCGCCTCGGCACAGGATTGGAAACGCCGCCCGCTCGACCTCTTCGAGGTTGCGGATGCTTTCATAGCCGGCAATCAGGTTGGCGCCTTTTGAAAAATTGAACGCCCCATCGGCCTCAAACGCCCAGGCATTCATACAAATCGCCAAATCATAGGCGAGGGCATCGGTGCAGGCGAAATAGAAGTCGATCGCGCCGGTAAACCGATCGCCGAGGAAGAAGGCATTATCCGGGAACAAGTCTGCGTGAATGGTCCCGCGCGGCAGATCTTGGCTCAGTGATTTTGCGATCTCGATCTCGGCGAGATCACGATCGATCTCTGCCGACAGGTCGGCTTGCAGCTCGTCTGCAAATGACGCGCGCCCGGCCCAGAGTTTTGGCCAGTCCGATGGCCCCAGATCGTTTTCGCGAACCCGGTCAAAACTCTCCGCAGCCTGATGCAGCTTTGCCAAACCCGCGCCAAGCTCGCGGCATTGCCGGGCATTTGGGATACGCGGTGACAAGCCCTGCAGAAAGGTCACGATGACGGCAGGGCGTCCCGCCAGCGTCCGCAAGGCCTCGCCATCCTTTGCAGCAACCGGTAGCGGGCAGGAAAAGCCATGCTCCGAGAGGTGCTGTTTCAAGGCGATGAAATAGGGCAGATCTTCCGGATTCGCGCGTTTTTCAAACAGCGTCAGGATGAACCGTCCGGTCGTGGTTTCGAGATAGTAGTTTGAGTTCTCGACCCCCTCGGCAATCCCCTTAAACGCGACCGCCTCGCCGAGATCATACTCAGCGAGGAAGGACGCCAGCGCGTCATCTGAAACATTGGTATAGACCGCCATGCGCTAGGCTGTAGCGGGCTCTTCCTCAGGCGTCCACAGGTCGCGTTGCATGGTGCGGCCCATGAGATAGAAGTGCAGGGCAGCCCAGAGCAGGAATAGCGACCCAACAGACACGCCAACTCGGTTACCGATGGCGCGCGCCGGTTTACAATAATTGTCGTTGATCGCGTTGGCTTCATCCAGCGCTGCCCCCGACAATGCATTGTCGCGGCCCTTGCGTGTGGCGAGCAAAGACGCCTCAACGCGACCGCACTCAGCAGCGGTGACAGGAGACTCCAATTGCGCCAACTGATATTTGGTGCCCTGGTCAGAGAACCAGCCGACAGCCGGCGGGCCCAGGCCATAGCCAATGATATTCACCACGAATAGCAGCAAAGCCGCTGCCGTGGCGCGCATCCGCGGCTCGACCAGCTTTTGCGTGACCGCGAACATTGGGGCGAGATACGAATACCGAAGGATCGCGGCGACAACCAGAACCGGAATGGCCAGCCAGATGGCAGTCGCGCCGGACGAGAAGCCAACAGTATTGTAGCCGAAGATCATCAGCGGCACACAGAGCGACATTCCCAGTGCGGGCAGCCAGCTGTCGGAGTTTGGATGACGGCTGCGGACGCGGTCGGCGACAACGCCGGACCCGAAGGTTCCGATCCCCGCCGCGACGCCGAGCACGCCACCATAGATGAGCGCGGCATTCATCAGGTCAAGCCCGTGGGCGCGCATCCAGAAGGGCGCAATGAACTGTCCGATGCCATACCCGGCAAACGAAGCCATCGCCCCGCCCATCGAGACATGCCAGAAGGTTGGCTTGTTTAAGACGACGCTGAACACTTTGAACGGGGACGGCATACGCCGCGCCGCCGCGGCCGCGGCGCCGCCCGGATCAGAATATCCGCGCGGTGGTTCTTTCACCGTCATTTTGAAGAGAATTGCACCGAGAATGCCGGGAAGCCCCATCCAGATGAAGGCATCGCGCCAGTCCAGGCCGCCGCGAGTCGCGATATAGGCGCCGCCCAAAGCCGCGAGCATCGAGCCGATCGGAATTCCGAGCGCAAAGATACCAAGCGCGGACGAGCGCTTTTCAGGCGGGAAATAGTCTGAAATGAGCGAGTGCGACGGCGGTGAACACCCCGCCTCGCCGATGCCCACGCCAATGCGAGCGAGGGCAAATTGCATCGTGTTCTGCGCCATGCCGCAAGCCACAGTCATGGCGCTCCAGGCTGCCATGGCGATGGCGATGATGGAGGTTCGATTCTTGCGCTCCGCCAACATGGCGAAGGGAATGCCGAGCAGCGTGTAGAGCACGGCAAAGGCGAGACCCGACAGGATGCCAATCATGAAATCAGAGAGGCCAAATGTCTCCCGGATCTGTTCGCCAAGGACGCCGATCAGCGTGCGGTCGATGAAATTGAACGTGTAAACGACAATCAGCGCGAACAGCACATAGGCCCGGTAACCGGAGCTGCCATAACCTTCATTGGCTTGTTCGCTGGCGGCGACGTCTGCGGTCCCTTCGGCCATTATGCGGTCTCCACTTTAGCGACCATGTCCTGGTCGAGATAGCGCGACGACATCCAAAAACAGAAGGCCGCGACGATGAACCAGAGCGTGGTCACCGAAATCGATTGTTTGAGTCCGGCCGACCGTCCTTCGGCGCAGCTCGCGAGCTGGGCTTCGGTGAGACCGTCATTCGCGGCGCAAATAGAGGCGCTCAATCCTTCACCACTCAAATTGGCGCCTGTGAACACGTCGCTCATGATGCCGACAAATTGCGGGCCAATGCCGTTGCCGATGATCGAAACAATGATCAGCAGGATCGCAATCGCCGTCGCCCGAGAGCGGACCGAGACGACGCCTTGCCCAATATTGTACTGCGCGCCGAGATAGGCGTAGTGGCAGATCGCTGCGAGGCCCCAGACGATAAACACCACAGTGAGGCTGGAGGCATAGAAGGCGAAGATATAAAGCGGCACCGCCAGTAGCAGGCCAATGGCCGGGATAATCGCGACGGCGGTTTTAAACCGGCTGGAGAAGCGATCGGTCAGATATCCGCCCAGGAAGGTGCCAACGGCCGCGAGCGCCGATAGTGGTGCGCCGAAATTGATCGACGCTTCGCGGACACCCAGTCCGTGCTCCCGGATGAGGAACGGGATTTGGAAAGTGAATAGGCCATAGCCAACGAACGCGACAAGCGCAGCGCCAGCTGACATCCACCAAAAGCTTGGCTTCGATGCCAGTTCTTGCAGCGTTTCCTTGGTCGAAGCCTTGTCGACTTTTTGCGCATCGGGCGGGTCGGAATAGCCACGCGGCGGTTCCTTGACGGTGAACCAGAGCAGGGCGCCGATCAACACGCCAGGAAGTCCGATCACGACAAATGCAATCCGCCAGCCTTCGACCGTCTCCCAATTTATGCCTGAGAACAGAACGCCGACGCCGATGCCATCGAGCCAAGCTCCGAAGGCTGGACCGCTTAGCTCTGCGAGCGGGCCGCCGAACAGATATGCGAGCACGCCCCCCAGGGTCACCCCCATGGAGTAAATGCCGAGCGCGGTGGCGCGGTTTTTGGCCGGATAATAATCCCCGATAATCGAGTTGGCGGGCGGGGTACATCCAGCTTCGCCGACCGCCACCCCGATCCGGAACAGCATCAGCGTGATGAATCCAGCCGCGATGCCGCAAAGCGCGGTCATTACAGACCAAAGCACGATACAAATGACGATAATATTGACCCGGTTGAACCGATCTGCGGCCATGGCAATCGGCAGGCCCATAACGGCGTAGAAAATCGCGAAGGGCCAGCTTGCGAGCAAGCCAAACTGAGTATCGCTCAAGCTGAACGTTGTAATGATGGGTTCTGCGAGGACACCAATGAGGTTTCGGTCAATAAAATTGAGGGTGTAGACCACCATGAGCATGAGCAGCACATAGGTTCGATAGCCCTTGGTTCCGTAACCAGTTTCGTGACCGGCGCCGGCCGCCGCCGTTGCGGTGTCGCTCATTCAAAGCCTCCCAAGCTACGCCTTGAATGGCGCATGTTTTTTATAATGTGAGGCACGGTAATCCGCCCGCTCCCCTGCGCAAGTCTTTTCGCAGGGGGAAGCTGTGTCATGCGTTCCGGCGGGGCCTGATCCGTGGCTCAGATCAGTCCTTCTGATTTGAAGCTTTTCACCCCGAGTTTTGCGGCAATCAGATGATCATGAACCTTGATTTCAAACGGGGCCAACGCGTCGATGATTTCACGCGTGATATCAATGTCGGCACGCGACGGCGTCGGATCGCCAGAGGGGTGATTATGCACAAGAATGAGGGCGGACGCGGAAAGCTCCAAGGCCCGGCGCGCGATTTCGCGGGGATAGACGGGGGCGTGATCGACCGTGCCTTGTCCCATCAGCTCGTCAGAAATGAGTTGGTTTTTTCGATCCAGAAACAAGACGCGGAATTGTTCGCGGGTTTCGTGCTGCAATCGTCCGCGAACATAGCCCAGCAAAGCGGTCCAGCTGGAGATCACCGGTCTGGCGGAGAGCGCTTCCTGGCTGGTCCGCACGCTGATTTCGCGGGTGGCGCTAATATAGGCGGCAACCGACGCGCCGACGCCGGTGACTTTCACCAGCTCTTTCGAGGGCGCAGCGAACACGCCGGACAAGGATCCGAATCTGGAGAGCAGGGCTTTGGCAATCGGTTTGACATCGCGACGCGGAATGAAGGCGAAGAGCAGAGTTTCCAGCAATTCATAATCATCCAGGGCGCTGGACCCGCGCTGGATCAGCTTGCCACGCAGTCTGTCTCTGTGCCCCTGCCAATGTGGCCGCGCGGCGTTTTCGTTCAATCGCTCACCGTGTGAGGGGTGTGGTAGTTTTTGGGAGAGGCGGTGAAAATCTCGCAACCGTCTTTGGTCACGCCGACCGAATGCTCAAACTGAGCGGAGAGTTTCCGGTCGCGGGTCACCGCCGTCCAGCCATCGCTCAGGATCGCTGCGTCCTTGCGCCCGACATTCAGCATAGGTTCAATCGTGAAGAACATGCCTTCTTTCAGCTCAGGGCCGGTACCGGCGCGCGCGCTGTGGACGACATTGGGTTCATCATGGAAAAGCTGGCCGAGGCCGTGACCGCAAAAATCCTCAACCACTGAGAAGCGGTTTTTGCGCGCCACCTCAGAGATCGCGGCGCCGATATCGCCAAACTTGTTGCCGGGCTTCACGGCGGCGATTCCGGCCATCAGCGATTCATAGGTCACGTCCATCAAACGCGTGGCGATGCGTTTAGGCTCGCCGGCCGCGTACATGCGCGAATGGTCGCCATGCCAACCGTCGACGATGACCGTGACGTCGATATTTGCGATATCGCCATTCTTGAAGGCGCGATCTCCGGGAATGCCGTGACAGATGACATGGTTCAGCGAGATGCAGGAGGCATGGCGGTAGCCGCGATAGCCGATCGTCGCAGACTGCGCGCCATGATCATAAACGAACTCGCGGATCAGATCATCAATTTGGCCCGTGGTTACACCGGGTCGGACTTCGCCAACCAGCATGTCGAGGCACTCAGCGACGAGGCGGCCAGCTTTGCGCATACCTTCAAACCCCGCTTCGTCGTGAACGCGGATTTCGCCTGTGCGCATGGGCAACATGATATCTGCTTCGGTCATGCCGTTATCTTTCGTCAGCGAGAGCCTTGAATTCGCTCCTATATGGCAGCGAAACGCCTAAACTTCCAGCTCCGAATTGATCACCCGTCTCGCGGCGGACTTAACCAGTTGAAAACACGCGCGGCTTGTATCGGATTGCGATCATTTCCGGCTCGTCTAAGCCGGATATCATGTATCGACTCGTTTATGTCAGCACCGCCAAGGATGATATTGGCCCAGACGACATTGGACGCATCCTGGATGTGTCTCAATCGAACAATCATGAGCGCTATATTACCGGCTTCTTGGCTCATAATGATCGGCATTTCATGCAGGCTCTGGAAGGCGAGTATGAAGAAGTGCGGGAGATCTATGATCGAATCCTGGCCGATCAACGCCATTACGGGATCGTCCAGATCCTCGGCGAAGAGATCGAAAAACGCGCCTTTCCGGAGTGGGCGATGAATTATTTCCGGGTGGATGATCAAACCAGCGGCGCCATGGTCATTCGTCATAATGATCCCGTGGATGGCCTGTTACCAAAGGATATGCCGCGGGAATTGCTGCATTTATTTACCCGTTTCATGCATATAGAATCGATGGATGCGTAAACGCATTGGCAACCGCTTCTTGTTACCGTGAAGGTTGAATTTGAAGCGAGGCCCTGATGGATCAGGAAACCCAGATTATTATGGCGCGCGTCGCCAAAGCCGGCGAAGTGACCGAAACCGACGCGCAGCGCATCGTCAATGAAATCTATAACGATGGCATTGTCAGTCGCGGCGAAGCGGAAACCCTGTTTCGGCTGAACGAAATGCTGTCAGAGACCGATCCAAGTTGGGGCAGCCGGTTTCGCGAAGCATTGACCGATTTTCTGATCACCCGCGAAGCCCCTGAAGGCTGGGTGACGGACGAGGAAGCGGATTGGCTTTTGGCTCAGGTCCATCATGACGGTGAGCATCCGTGTCTGGAAGAGATTGACCTTCTGATCGCGGTGCTCCGGAAAGCCGATGGAGTTCCGTCCAAGCTCGCCCATTATACGCTCGATGCGATTGCCCACCGGATTATTGAAGCGGGCAACGCCAATCAGTTAATGGTAGAGCGCGTTCGATACGCGCTGTTCGCCGGCGCTGGGGATGGCGGCCTGTGGGTGAGCCAACATGAGGCCAGCGTGCTGTTCCAGATTAATGATGCGATCTGTAAGGCTGAGAATGATGTCAGCTGGAATGACCTGTTCGCGCGTGCGGTTGGCAATCATTTGATGGCCCGCGCGCATCCTGAACCCAAATCCATTGAAGACGCGTTTGCGCGAGAAGACTGGTTGAAGGATACGAGCGTCAATCCCGGTCGTCTGTTTGCGCGCATGGGCGCCTCAATCTTTGATGGGTCCTGGTTTGAATCGGTGACGTATGACCGTCGCAAGGCTGAAAAAGCCCGTATGGCGGCTGCTGAAGCAGCGTCTCGCGAAGCAGAGAATGTCACCACGACAGAGCAGTCCTGGCTCAACAAACAGGTGGAGGGCGACGGCCATGTCAGCCCCGCAGAACAGGCCTTGCTGGAGTTTTTGCGAACGGAAGCGCCTGGTTTCGCGCAAGGATTGGCGACCGCCGCCTGATCGCAAAACAGCGCGTTCGCGATCTCAAATCGGCACGAAAATGGCGGTTTGACCAAGCGGAAATCTCGACAAGCTCATGAAGCCGCTCTAAGCCCGGCTGCGAAAGCAGAATAAAGACGTATGGGGCTGAGTAATGTTCAATAAGATCCTGATCGCGAACCGGGGTGAAATTGCCGTTCGAGTGATCAAGACCTGCCGCCGGCTCGGCGTCAAAACCGTGGTTGTCTATTCCGATGCCGATGCGGGGTCTATGGCCGTCGAAATGGCCGATGAGACTGTACATATCGGCCCGTCCCCGGCAGCGGAATCCTATCTTGTCATGGACAAGATCGTAGATGCGGTGAAGCAGACCGGCGCAGAAGCCGTGCATCCTGGCTTTGGCTTCCTGTCCGAAAACCCTGCCTTTGCGAAACGTCTCGAAAAAGAGAAGATCGTCTTCATCGGTCCGAACCCTCACGCGATCGAAGCGATGGGCGACAAGATCAGCTCCAAAAAGCTCGCCGCCGATGCAGGCGTGTCGACTGTGCCCGGACATATGGGGCTGATCCATGACACCAAGGAAGCTGTCAAAATCTCCAAGGAGATCGGCTATCCGGTGATGATCAAAGCGTCAGCAGGCGGCGGCGGAAAGGGCATTCGGATCGCTTATGACGATAAGGATGTCGAAGAAGGCTATCCGGCCGTGAAAGCGGAAGCGACCGCCTCATTTGGCGATGATCGTATTTTCATTGAAAAGTTCATTCTTGAGCCCCGCCATGTTGAGATTCAGGTGATGGGCGATAAGCACGGCAATTGCGTCTATTTGTTCGAACGCGAATGCTCGATCCAGCGCCGCAATCAGAAAGTGTTGGAAGAAGCGCCATCACCGCTGCTGGATGAGGCGACCCGCAAGAAAATGGGCGAACAGGCCGTCGCGCTGGCCAAGGCTGTGAATTATGACAGTGCCGGAACGGTCGAATTCGTCGCGTCCGGCAAGGATAAGAGTTTCTACTTCCTGGAAATGAACACGCGTCTGCAGGTGGAACACCCGGTGACCGAGATGATCACCGGCGTCGATCTGGTCGAACAGATGCTGCGATCCGCCTATGGTGAGAAACTCGCGCTCAAACAAAAAGATCTGAAGATCAATGGCTGGGCGATTGAAAGCCGGGTCTATGCTGAAGATCCTTATCGCAATTTCCTGCCCTCGATTGGTCGGTTGAAGCGGTTCATCCCGCCCATGGAAGGCAAGCTCGCTGGTGGCACCGTTCGTATGGATAGCGGTGTGCGTGAGGGCGACGAAATTTCCATGTTCTATGACCCGATGATCGCCAAATTGGTCACCCATGGCAAAGATCGCGATCAAGCGCTGGACGTTCAGGCAGAGGCCCTGGATCGTTTCCACATTGAAGGCATTCAGGACAATATGCCCTTCTGCGCGGCCGTGATGGACGAAAAACGCTTCCGGTCGGGCAATATCACCACCGCATACATCAAGGATGAGTTTCCGGACGGCTTCCAAGGGACCGCACCGACAAAGGCTCAGACGGCCATGCTGACTGTGGTCGCCGCCTATGTGCACGGGATCAATGCCCGGCGCGCCAGCCAGATTACCGGGCGGATGTCGCCGATTGAGGACTTGCGCGAAGACTGGGTCGTCGTGTTGGGCGACGATTATATCCCGATCCAGCTGGAGCTCGGAGAAGGCGAAGCAACGGTCAAGATCGGCAAGAAATCGCATTCCTTCGTGACCGATTGGGTGCCTGGACAGCCGCTGGTAGAAGGCGCGCTCGATGGCAAGCCGATCGCCGTGAAAGTGTCCAACCAAACCGAGGGCTATCTGGTTCGCCATCGCGGCGTTCGATTGCATGCTTTGGTCTGTTCGCCGACCGCAGCAGAATTGCATAAGCGGTTGCCGGAAAAGGAAAAACCAGACCTGTCCAAGCTTGTCATTTCGCCCATGCCTGGCCTCGTCGTGTCGATCGATGTCGAGGTCGGCCAAGAGGTGCAAGAGGGCGAAGCGGTTTGCATTGTTGAAGCGATGAAGATGCAAAACATCATCCGCGCCGAGGCGGATGGAACCGTAAAAGCCATCAATGTTGGCGCCGGTGACAGCGTCGCGGCTGACGAGATCATGGTCGAATTTGAATAGGCCCAACCAAACCAAGAGTTGCCAGCTTTTCGAATTCCGCTAGCTTCCGGGCAAATCAGGAGGCAAGCATGGGCAATCTACTTTTCAGTCCAAATGGGCGCATCGCCCGCAATCGATTCTGGCAAGGCATGGTCATCTTGACGGTGGCCAGCGTTCTTGTTGCAGCTGGTGCGGTCATGATCGGGACACTGGTGAGCCTGTTCGGCTATTTGCTGATCTATCCCTATATCTGCGTGTACGGGAAGCGTTTGCACGATGCCGGACTCACGGCCTGGTGGGTCATCGGGGTGTGGTTTGGCACCGTGGTCCTCAATTTCATTCTCAGCCTGATTCTGACCCCGATGTTTATGGGCGAGGAAGAACTCAAGATTCAGGAAGAAATGACCGAGCGGATGATGACCGGCGACTTTGCGGGAATGATGGAAGGGGCTGAAATTCTGGCCTCCCAATTGCTGCCGCTGACAATCTTTTTGACGGTCGTCACCAATCTGGTTGCGGCGCTTGTGGTCGGCTTGTTGCCCAGCGAACCGCGCGAGAATAAGCACGGCCCCGTGCCGGGTACGACGACCGCAACGACGTTCGACTAATTCCTGATCAACGATAAAATATTATCGTTTATTGATAAAATCCGCAGGACGTGTATAAGCGTATCAAAAGGACATCATATTAAAGGACGTTTGCGCCATGAGCGACGCCATTTCCTCCCAGCCGGTTCTCGATCCGGAGCGACCGTGGATCAATGACATTGACGGTGACCCCGCCAAAATGAATTGGCTGGAGACCTATCTCAATCCGGCCGGGGAATCGCCCAAGCTGCATTTCACCCGGGCCTGGACCGTATTGTTTTTCGCCGGTGTCATTGCCTGGCCTGGCTATGGTTTGGCGAGCTTCATTGCTGGCGCGGCGGGCATGGACACATCCGGCCTGTCGGCCTTTCATGGATATCTGATCGCGGTCGTGATCGGCCTATCGTCGGTCTTGTCGTTTATTATCCATTCGCGGCGCCTGAATCATGCGGGCAAGACCTCCCTGTGGGCGATCATCGTCTTGATACCGTTGGCTTTGGGGATTCTCTCATTCATGGGCGGAGTCACCGCCAAAGCGGCTGAGTATCAAGAGCTCTACGAGGCCCGCGCCGAATATCTCGAAGACCCCGCCGCCTGGCGCGAACAGCGCCTGGAAGAGCGCCGGAAAGCTCAGGCAGAAGCTGAAAAGGCTCGTTTGGAAGCCGAAGCCGCGCGCGCCAATGGTGAAGAAGGCGCAGAGGCGCAAGGGGGCCAGAATCGAGGCCAACGCGGCGGCCCGCCAGGCGGTGAGCGTAACGGCCCGACGGCAGATAATCCGCTGCCCACCAAGGAGGCCTTTATCCTGCGGCCAAACCTTGGGGCCTTCTACAATCCCATCGTGATGCTCAGCATTCTGGTTATGATCTGGAGCCTGACCTGGGTCGCTCGCACGCCGAACTATGGCAAACCGCCAAAAACCGCGAGCGGGTATGGAGAACCTGACGGGCCGTTCAACTAGGCCAGCGGAGCGCCGAAATGCGTGTCGGACTCGAACACCAGCTGGAAGGCTTGGCGCAGCGCCTCATCGGCCTCATCCATATCGACCGGCAGTCCAAGATCGACCAGGCTCGTGACGCCATAGCGCGGGTCGTCAATTCCGCAGGGCGTGATCCCGGTAAAGTGTTCGAGATCCGGCTCAACGTTCAGGCTGATGCCATGAAAGCTGACCCAGCGCTTCAGGCGCACGCCAATGGCGGCGATCTTGTCTTCCCGCAGCTGACCGCCAGGTTGCGTGCGATCGACCCAGACCCCGACCCGGCCAGACCGGACATCGGCGTCGACATTGAACGCCCGCAGAGCCTCGATGATCCAGCGCTCGAGATTGGCCACAAACGCTCGGACATCCCGCCCACGTTGATTGAGATCGAGCATCACATAGGCGACGCGCTGTCCCGGGCCATGATAGGTGTATTCGCCGCCCCGACCGGCCTCGAAAACCGGAAACCGTGACGGATCCAGCAGATCATCCACCTTGGCGCTGGTGCCGGCCGTGTAGAGCGGGGGATGTTCAAGCAGCCAGATCATTTCAGGGGCGCCATCTTCGCGGATCGCCCGGGCATATTCCTGCATTGCCTTATGCGCCGCAGCATAATCGACTGGGGACGGGCTGACGGCCCAAAGGACTTTCGGATGTTCTGCCATTTCACTGCATATAGCGAAGACTTTTCGCTTCACAATCTCCGCGCTGCCGCGTATATGGCGCGCTCTACCCGGCGTGCGGCCGTGGCGGAACTGGTAGACGCGCAGCGTTGAGGTCGCTGTGGGGCAACCCGTGGAGGTTCGAGTCCTCTCGGCCGCACCATTCTTCCAAATCAATAGAGTGTCGACCACGCCTTGTAATGGGGTGGTGCCTATGGGGCCAAGACAGTGTCTTTGTGGTCCTGAGTGTAGGTCTCGATCGAGCGTGGTTTTCGGCCGAGCAAGAATTCAATGTCATTTGAGGGGCTGAAAGACATGCCCATGCGGACGGCGAAGGTCATTTCGGCATTCATGTCCGCGTACCAGGGCTCGGCGCCTTGGGCGATCAATGCATCGCGCATCTGTTCGGGCGTGATGCCAACAAATGGAATATCGCGCCCAAGCACGGCGCTGATCCGCGTCGCCGCCCCGGAAAAGGTCATCGCATCGGGGCCCGTCAATCGATAGGTGCGGAGCGCGTGACCGGGTTCGGTCAGTGCTTTGATGGCGACTTCGGCAACGTCGCGCACATCCACGAAGCTGGTCTTCCCTGGGCCATCGGGAAACGCCACCATGCCCATCGCGACATAACCTGCGAAATTCTGCATGAACCAATCCGGACGAAGAAATGTCCAGTTCAATTCCGCCGCGCGGATGATCGACTCGAGTTCGCCAGTTCGGCGCACGAAGAATATCTCACTGTCCGGATCGCCTTCGGCCGAGAGCATCACGATCCGGTCTATGCCAGCTTCTTTCATCTGATCCGCCATGCGTTCCAGGTCAGCCTTAAATTGATCACTCTGATTGGTGACCATGTAGACCGCCTCGATCCCATTGAGGGCTGCGGCAAAGGCGGCTGCGTCAGAAAACGTTCCGAGCGCTGTTTCGTAGCCATCAGCCCCAATCATGCCGGCGGCTTTTTCGGCGTCGCGAACATAGATCCGGAAGGGGATCTCACGGGCGATGAGTTGGCGGGCAATCTCGCTTCCGACATTGCCTGTTGCTCCGGTCACCAAGATCATGTCGGTCTCCTTTATTGGGCGCTTTTTCGCGTGAATGGCGCGAGGCTTGTTTGCAAAAGATGGGTCAGCGTCTCGATCGCCGTTCGGGTGGAAATCCGGTTTTGAGTTCGGTCGTCGCAGATCGCATTCGCGGCGGCCACAAGGCCTTTATACAAGGGGCCGAGATAGCTGGGGTTTCGAATGAGAACGGGGGCGAAGGCGCGTCTGAAACTGGCGGCGTGATTGCGCTGAATCGCGCGCCCGGCCGCTCTGGCTTCGGCGTCGGCTTCAGCGGCGGCGGCGAGCACCGTAACCGCAGGTCCGGCTTCGATGGCACAATGAATGTAAGCGGTCGCGACGATCTTCGCGATGGCGGGGAGGGTGGTCGGCGCCGCAGCGATTTTCGCCTCGGCATCTGATTCATAATAGCGACTGGTATCGTCCAACAGGGCGATCAACAGACCGGACCGGGATCCGAAATGGTCATAAGCAATGGGTTTGCTGACCCCTGCACGTTCCGCCAGGACAGCGAGGGTCAAATCCGCGGCGCCGCCATCTTCCAGAAATGCCCGGGCAACTTCAAGAAGCTGACGCCTGCGGTCACTTTTGGACAGTCTTTTGGTCGGTGATTGGGTTTGAGAATCCAAGCGTGCCATCTAACTTACTAAACGTAACATACGGATAGTAGGTAGCTTTGGGCGGATGGCGCGTCAAGCTTGTGCTTCAAAGCAATCGTATTCCTTGAAAGGGCAAACCGGGGCGCGTGACGAAAATGGTAGGCGTCAATATATCGTCCAGGGATCTACCGGACATAAGCTGGCGCTGCATCGCTGAAGTGCTAGATTGCCCGAATGACGACTTTAAGAGCGGCCTGCATTCAGATGCGATCGGAAGCTGAGATCGCCCCCAATATTGACGCGGCGCAGGAGCTGATCTGCAAAGCTGCGCAAGAAGGCGCCAGTTTCATTGCGACCCCGGAAATGACCAATCTGCTGGACATCAGACCCGGCCAAGCGCGCTCAAAGATCCGCGCCGAAGTGGATGATGCGTGTCTGAAGGCGCTTTCAAACCTCGCGCAGCGCCTTGGTGTCACTTTGCTCATCGGGTCGTTGGCGATCGCGCTGCCAGAGGATGAGAGATTTGCCAATCGTTCCTATTTGATTGGGCCGGACGGCAAGATCCGGGCGCGCTATGACAAGATCCACATGTTCGATGTAGAGATTGGCGATGGTCAATCTTATCGCGAGTCAAAAGCCTATCGCGCCGGACATGCGACGCCTGTGGTGGAAACGCCGTTTGGCCGGGTCGGAATGACCATTTGCTATGATGTTCGGTTCCCGCACCTTTACCGCGCTTTAGGGCAGGGCGGCGCCGACCTGATCACCGTTCCCGCAGCCTTCACCCAAGTCACCGGCGCGGCGCATTGGCATGTGCTGACCCGCGCCCGGGCAATTGAAACGGGGTGTTTCGTGCTGGCACCAGCGCAAGGTGGACAACATGAAGACGGCCGCCGGACGTTTGGACATTCGCTGATTGTTTCCCCCTGGGGTGAGATCCTGGCGGAAGCTGAACACGATGCGCCAGGCTACATCATCGCAGACCTCGACCTGGCGCAGGTGGCTGAGGCGCGCAAGCGCATCCCGTCATTGCACAATGATCAGGCGTTTTCGCTCGAGCGACCGTAGTATCAGGTCCATACGGGAATGCGGCGCCGAAAACGCGTTCGCGATATTCCGCTAGGCATCATCCCGGGCGGATTCAAAATGCTGAACGGCTTTCTCGAACTTGTCGCGGCACCCCTGATTACAGAAGCCGACCACATCGCCTTTATAGAGTGTGAGTGAGTCTTCCGAAACCGGATCGCCGGACCAAGGGCAGATCTGGTTGATGCAGTCTTCGAGTTTGAGATTGGACATCGACGAGGCCTCCTTCGACTGGGGCTATGCTATCGGTTCAAACGGCGCGCGCAATGGCCTGAAGTGATGATAGACAAGGTCGGGCGCGCTCCGGGTTCGATCACCCCTCGAAGCACTGCTCACAAAATTCCAACAATATGCGATTGAATCGCTCCGGCGCCTCGAGGAAGGGCGCGTGACCGATGTTGTCGAACACGCGAAATTCTGACGCTGCGGGCGCCTGCGGAAGCGCCAAACTGTTGAAATAAGACTGCGCGACGAAGGCATCATCAGACCCGTGAACGATCAGCAAGGGCTTGTCGCCGGTTTCGACAATCGCCCTCTGGTCGTGCAGATTTGCGCCCGATTGCCAATTGGCCACCATGTTGGATCGGCTTTTGCCATCAGTGCGAAACCCGGCCTGCATAAACGCGTCCGGAACCGGAGACTTGGTCCCGTAAACGGCCGCGACATAACCCGCCAGGCGTTCCTTTGATGGGCTCTCTTCCCCGGTCACGGCGCTGAACTCCGATGGCAGAAAGGCTGCGGCAGCATCCTCAGCATTCAAGCCGATGGGCGGTGTGCCACAGATCATCAATCCGGCATGATCGAACCCATTGCCAATCATCTGAATGGCGATGTGTCCGCCAAGCGACCAGCCGCACAACAAGGGGCGCGTCACGTTAAGCTCACCCAATACGGTTTGTATCAATTCAGCATAAGCCGGGATGGTGTAGTCGTTTTCAGGGATGGGCGCGTCCGAGCTTTTGCCATGCCCCGGTAAGTCCACCGCCGCGATCCCGTACCCGGCTTCTATCAATGCGCCATACTGATCTTGAAACGCGTCTTTGCAGGACGAGTTGCCATGGATGAAGACGATGGTTTGATCACTTGGTTCGCTGTGAATATACGCGATGCGCTGCGCACCGATTGCAAGCTCTTGCTCAGATAAATTCATTCGGCGCGTCCCTCGTCATTCTCGAGAGATGAAACCGCGGATTGGCGGCCCTGCCAAGGCGTGGGCATCAGACGCAAGCGTCTTTGATCGCTTTGCAACAAACTTACGAGTCGCCCCTGAGCTCAAAGCGAGAGCCTTATACGAAAGCGGAGCTCAAAGTCCGACGCGGCCTCACTGATACCGGCCAGCGCGTTCACTCGATAGGAGAGATTGTTGGTCAGAGCCCCTTTCATCACCCCGCCTATGGCGTGGTCTTGCGTGTTGAAAGAGCCAAAGCCGGAGGTGCGATTGTAGCGATTGAAGACCTGCATGCCGATGCGAGTCTCGGGCGCCACCGGCCAGGTTGCTTCGCCGCGGGTTTCCAGCGCGAGCCCATCTCTCTGGCCATCGCCGAACTCCTGAGAGGCGAGGCCGATCAGACGAAACTCTGTTTCTCCATTGGGTTTCCAGCGATTGAGCCAGGCCACACGCACGCGCCCCGGACCATCATTGCCGTCAGGGATGCGGCCACGGATCTGAACGGCGCTGTTCCAGCCCCGCTCGCTGGAGGCGAATTGATGCATCGCTTCCACAGCGAAACGGCGATAGCGATAATCGCCGCCGCGATCATTATAGAAGGCGATTGCGCTGAGCCTGAGCGAGTCTGAGACTGCATAGCGATAGTCCACGCGGTGCGCATATCCCTCATCATTGTCATCGAACGCGGCCCCAACCGCCAGAGAGATTGCCGCGCCTGGCTTGATAACCGGGCTGGCCACCGTGCCAGTGCCTTGCGCGAAAGCAGCGGCGTTCATCGTCACGGCCGCCAGGACTGCGACCCCAACATAAAGGCTCAATAGACGTTTCACAGGCGGTCCGCTCGCTTGGGAATGATCATTCGATCCTGTCGACCGGATTAGTCTTCCAGGCTCCAGCGCGGAACGCCGCTGCCGGGCGTGAACGGGGCGCCGAGCGATTCCAAACTTGCTTCGACGCGCTCGATACCGGCGGCAATCTCGCGCATTTCCGTCAGCGCGCCATCAAGCTCGGCTTTGGCTGTCTCTAGTGCCGCTTTGCTTGAGCCGGTCGCAGGGGCCTGGCTCTGCCAGCCCCAACCTCTAACCTGACCGATGCGGGCGCTGACCGGCCATGGCGCGGGTTCATTGCGACTGGCAATCGTGCGATCTCCGGTGAGCGTCACATCAACATCGTCCAAGCGTGCTTCCAGCCCCTGGATCTGAGCCCGCAAAGAGACATTGGAAGACTCGATGGTCTCGACGCTCAATTTCAGATGCGCGAGACGATTGCGCAGCTCGGCAGCGGTGCTGGTTGCGCCGGCCACCACGCGGGCGAGCCGCGCGGTATCCTGTTGGAAGGCGAGCAGTGCCGGACGATCCGTCGTGGCTTCCGGCGTGTCGTGCAAAGGTTTCAGGGTGAAGGATTGTGGTTCGGACAAGGTCGTCACCACGCCATTGACGCGCTTGGCCAGAGTGACCGAGTATTCGCCCGGAACCACCAGCGGTCCAACACTTGGATTGGCGAAAGGAGAGACTGGCGGCGGGGTCAATTGAACCGCGTCCGGCGCCGCGTATCGCAGATCCCACGCCACGCGGTGGAGGCCTTTGCTCGTCGGGCCAGTGATCCGGCGGACTGTGTTTCCGGCGGCGTCTGAAATGATGAACATGATGGCCGGTTCGTCTTCCCGGTCTTCAGCCCGAAGTTCTTCCCAGGATGGATAGGGCGTGTCGCCGCCCTCTTTCTCGATTTCGATTTCGGCGTCGCGGCGGGTTTTGGCGAGCGATTTCAAACCGTCACGTAACACATAGGTGAACACGGCGCCGAAGGGTGGATTTTCAGCGAACCAGAAATTGTCGCCATTAAACGCCTGGGCGCCGCCGGCAGGGCCCCACAGATCACCTTCAATATAAATCCAGGAATCGCGGACCGGGAACAGCGTTGCCTCTGACTGCGACAGGGTCTCGGCCGAAGTGCGCAGCGCGGTGTAATCGTCAAGGACATAGATTCCACGGCCAAACGTGCCGACAACCAGGTCATTCTCCCGCCGTTGTATCTCGATGTCGCGGACGTCGATGGTGGGAAACTTGGTTTTCAGCTGCGTCCAGTTGCGACCGCCATTCTGACTGTAGAACAGACCAAATTCCGTGCCTACGAAGAGCAGATTTGGATCAACGTGATCCTCTGCAATTGTGTGAACGGCGCCCCATTCTGGTAGATCGCCAGAAATATCGCGCCAGGATTGGCCGCGATTATCGGTTCGGAACACATACGGTTTGTGGTCGTTGCGCTTGTGATTGTCGAATACCGCATAGGCGACATCGCCATCATGCGAGGAGGTGATGATGTCTTCGACCAGAGTCATGGACGGGACGCCCCGCGTCTCTTCGCTGCGCCGCCAAGTGGCCCCATTGTCTTCAGTGACCGAGATCACGCCATCATCGGTGCCGACATAAATCAGGCCTTCGACCAGTGGGCTTTCGCTGAGCGCTATGGCGGCCCCGTAAATCGAAGTTGAGTCGTTCTTGGCAATCGCGTCAACGCTCCACACTCTGCCCATTACTTCCAGTGCGTTTCGATCGACGCCGCTGGTGAGATCGGGGCTGATTATGTCCCAATTATTGCCGCGATCATTCGAGGCGAAGAGGTACTCGGCCGCGTAATAGATGCGGTCTGGATTGTGCGGACTGATCAGCAGCGGGGTGTTCCAGTTCCACTTATAAGCCGGTTGGCCGGCCGGTGGTTGGGGTGTCAGGAAGACGCGCTCATGTGTGCGTCGGTCATACCGAACCAAACCGCCATATTGGTACTGCGCATAGACAATATTCGGATCGCGCGGATCGATTTGCGGCTTATACCCATCGCCGCCCAGAACAATGTGCCAGTCGGAATTGACGATGCCATGGACAAGATCGGTTCGGGACGGACCACACAAGGAATTATTGTCCTGCGTGCCACCACAAATATTATAGAACGGTTCGGCATTGTCCGGTTGAATGCGATAGAATTGAACAATTGGCAGGTTGTTCATGTGCCGCCACAGATTGCCTCCATCCCAGCTTTCATAGATGCCGCCATCGCCGCCAATGATCATGTGATCTGTATTGTCAGGATCAATCCACAAGGCGTGATCATCGACATGGCGGTGAGCGGCGCCAATATCCGAAAAGGTCTTGCCGCCATCAATGGAGCGCTTCGAGAACGTGTCGAGCGAGTAGAGCACATCCGGATTCTTCGGATCGACGACAATCTCATTATAGTATTGCGGGCTGGTGGTCATATGACCGGATCGTTTCTCCCAGTTCTGACCGAAATCGGTCGACCGGAAAACGCCTTGCTCATCCGGCTGTCCTTCGATGATCGCATAGAGCAGGTTTGGCGAAGACGGCGCCATGGCGAGCCCGATGCGACCCATATCATCCTTCGGCAATCCGGCTTTGATCTCGGCCCAGGTCTCCCCGCCATCGGTTGTGCGATGAATGCCAGAGCCGGGTCCGCCATTGATCAGCACCCAAACATGTCGGCGGCGCTGATAGCTGGACGCGACAATTGTATCGAAATCGTTCGGATCGACGATGAACTCATTGATGCCGGTATGTTCGTCGACCGTCAGAATGGCGGTCCAGGTTTGACCCCCATCTGTTGTTTTATACAGTCCGCGATCGCCGCCATCCGACCATAGCGGTCCTTGAGCGGCCACCAGCACAGTGTCGACATCTTCCGGGTGGATCCAGATCTGGCTGATATGACCTGACTCTTTGAGGCCCATATTTGTCCAGGTGCGCCCACCATCATTCGATTTGTAGACGCCGTCTCCGAAGGCGACAGAGCGCTGGGCATTGTTTTCGCCGGTTCCGACCCAGATGATCTTCTCGTCGGACGGTGCGATCTCGACCACACCAATCGCATAGGTGCCTTCATTGTCGAAAATCGGTTTCCAACTCGCGCCCGCATCGCTGGTGCGCCACAATCCGCCGGATGAGGTTCCCACAAGGTAATCATGATGGCCGCTGGAGAAGAACGCGAAATCCGAAATCCGGCCAGAGGGGTAAGCCGGACCAATCGATCGGAGCGGCAGGGAGGCGAGGGGGCTGGGTTTGTCATCATCGGTCGACTGAGATTGAGCCGTTTGCGCCAAGCCGAAGCCAAAAAACACCAGCGCCAATCCAATACATACCACCGCGATCTTACGCATACTCACCATCCCTTGCCCTAGTCATTGTTGATTTTGGCGGAGCTTCAGGGATGTTGATTGGAATTGCAACTGAATTGTTGCCGCAAAAGAGGTTTTGTTGATCACGTTTTTTGTCGCTGAAACAGCGTATTAGCGCGATGGGCTTACGCACTGCCCCAACCGCCGCGGCGATGCCGGTCTTCACCTGGTCGACGCTGGGGCACTGCTTGAACCCGGCGCATATTGATTCCAACATCAACGCCGTGTCTCGGATCAAGCTGGAGGTTTACCCAATGAGTGACGCAACCGAAAACGAAGCCGTCCTCGTCGAACGACGCGGACGCATTATGATCATCACCATGAATCGCCCCGACGCGCGCAATGCGATTAATGGCGCGCTTTCAAATGGGGTCTGGAATGCGATCCAGGAGCTCAATGATGATCCAAGTCTGACAGCAGGCGTGCTGACCGGGGCGGGCGGTTATTTCTGCTCCGGCATGGATCTGAAAGCCTTTGCCCGCGGCGAGGATATCGGCCCATTTGGAAAGTTCGTCCGCACCGGGTGCGAAAAACCTCTGATCGCCGCGATTGAAGGTTTTGCGATTGCCGGGGGCTGCGAGATGGCGCTGACCTGTGATCTCCTGGTTGCGGCGAAGGGTGCCAAGATTGGTATTCGCGAAGTGAAGGTCGGCCTCTTCGCCGCAGCGGGTGGCGTCTTCCGCCTGCCAAGCCGCGTCGGCTATGCCAAAGCCATGGAAATGGCGATTACCGGCGATCACATTCTGGCTGAAGAAGCGTATGAAGCCGGAATGCTGTCGGCGCTCACAGAACCGGGTGAAACCGTGGATGCGGCCATCGCCCTGGCGGAGCGTGTGGCCAAAAATGCGCCGCTCGCCGTGGCGGCGTCCAAAAAATTGGTCCGCGCAGCGTCCGAAGGATATGATGAAGAGACCTTATGGAAAATGCAGGAGCCGCTTCAAAAAACCGTCTTCACGTCGAATGACGCGAAAGAAGGTCCGAAGGCTTTTGCTGAAAAACGAGAACCGAACTGGACCGGCACCTAAACTAGGCGGCGGTTTTTCGATAACGTGTGCCGGGCGCTGGAGGGGTCTCTGGTGGCCCGGCAAAACACTGCGCTTTAGACATCCAGTCCTTGGCCACATCACCGGTCACGGTGAGCTGCGTATCAGCAATATTGCGAGTTTGAGTCACCACTTGGCAAAACTCTTCTGCAGCGCCTGAAATGCGATCCGTTGGGTTGTCCTCGCCATAGGTCCAGACCGCGCCGGATGGCGCGGTGAACTCTAGAAATGGCATTGGCCCCGGCGGTGTTTCCTTGCGCGTCTTATAGGTCCAGCCAAATGTGTTGACGCCGAGCACGACGATATTCTGGATGCGGTCTTCATTCTGACGTTCGACCCCGAGATGGTCATATGCCTCCTGACCATGTGCCCAGGTCTCCATCAAGCGTGCGGTGATTGACGACCGGGCGCTCATATCCGGGCCAGCCCATTTGAGACGGGCTTTGGGATCGGCATTGGCGAACAGGTCCGCGGTCGTGTCGACATCATGATCCCACTGTTCCAGCAATTCACGTCCGCCGAGAAATCCGAAATGGTTCGATTCATAATCGCGAAGACTACCATCAGATGAAAGCACATCATCCATTGTTTTGGTTAGCTTGGCTTCGTCGGTCAGCTGCAGTCCGGCCATCTGATTCCAGAAGAAGAGATGTTGCAGCACAGCGTTTATGGTCCAGTCCTTGAACTGGGTCGGCTGATCGAACGCATCGGCGTCGGCGCCATCCAAGAGCGCATACAGGGCCTTGCTCTCAGCGCGGAAATCTTCGGCTTGTTGCATTTGGGCTCGTCCTTGTTCAGCTGACATCCATGGTTTGCATGAGGCGCTCATAGGCCTCTAGATACTCTTCCTTGAACTGTTGTACGACCTGACCTGCAGACATGGATTGGTTCATCAGGCCGACGCCTTGTCCCACCCAATATGTGGCGAGGTCCTTCGCCCCTTCATGACCGCCTTGGCTCAGCTTGTCGATATGGCCGAGGGCGGGCTCAGACACCAGAGACTGCAATGGCATCGGCAAAGGCGTTGGCGCATCTTCCGCTTCCCAAGCATCCGTCCACGGCGATCGCAACTGGCGAGAGTGTTTTCCGGTTCGTGAGCGCGAACGCACCGTGTCGCGCGAAGAGGCGTCCAGCATTTTCTCTTTCACGATGGGGTTGGTTTCGGCCTCACTCGTGGTCAGCCAGACCGAGCCACACCAGGCGCCAGCGGCTCCCATGGCCATCGACGCCGCCATTTGCTCTCCGGTCGTGATCCCGCCGGCGGCCAGGATCGGCGTGCTATGCCCCATATCGCGCACCGCGCGGGCAACTTCAGGGATCAGCACCATGGTGGAGACATCTCCGCAATGTCCGCCCGCCTCGCCGCCGGCCACGATCAGGACATCGACACCGGCATTGACCTGATTGACGGCATGCTCCTTGGCGCCAACCAGCGCGCCTGTTGCGACGCCGTGTTTGGCGGCCATTTCCAACATGGATTTTGGCGGCACACCTAGCGCGTTGACGATCATCTTGATGGGATACTGGAACGCGACCTCCATAGAGGACAGCGCCCCATCGTCGCGCAAGTTGCGGGCAAAACTGAGTGAATTGCTTCGCTTCGACTCCAGGTCGATATCATCGATGCCGTGATCTTTCATAATGCCTGCAGCGAAATTTTTGTGCTCGTCCGGCACGGCATTGAGCAGGCGATCGCTGTCAAATTCGTCCGATTTGCCTTCGAACTTGTTGGGCACGATCAGATCGACTCCGAAGGGTTTTCCATCAATATTGGCCTGAATCCAATCGAGCTCTTCCTTGAGCCGATCCGGTGGCAAGTTGACCGCCCCGAAAACCCCCATGCCGCCGGCTTTCGAAACCGCGACGACGACATCGCGGCAATGCGTGAAGGCGAGGAGTGGAAACTCAATTCCAAGCATTTCGCAGATTGGCGATTTCATCATTGTCTATTCTCCCTCGTCCGGCGTTATTTCCAGGATTAGATCCCCTGAAGCCAATTGTGCGCCGGCCGCAACAAGGACTTCTTTGACGGTTCCATTTATCTCTGCGTGCAACTGGTGTTGCATTTTCATGGCCTCAAGCACGGCGACGCGGTCGCCCGCTTTGACCGTCTCACCGGCTTTGACAAATATATCGACCAGCATGCCGTGCATATTCGCGACAATGCGGCCTCCGCCACCTGCGTCTTCCGATGTGCTCAAGCGGGCTGAACTGTCTTCCAACTGCCAGGTCTTGGCGCCGCGCCGGAGATAAATCTCGCCAGGCCCAGCGACGGTCCAGGCATAGTCCACCGGTTCGCCATCAATGTGAAAGCGCGCCTGATGATCGCTCACGGATTCGACTGTCACGGTCTGCGCAGCGTCCCCCCATCCGGTGACCTCAAACTGGTCTTGGATGGTCGCTCGGGTCTGTGCTGTTTCCTCCCCAAAAGTCACGGTTGCCGGGCGGGGGAGGGAGCTGGACCACTCGATCAATTCGGCCGGAACGTTCAGCGATTGAGCGAGCGCGGTTTGTTGCTCTGCGCGATAGAGCAATACTGCGGCGGCGGCTTTGTCCTTGTCGGTGATCTCAGGCGCGCGTGCGCTGCCGCTTTCGAAATTTTCAGCAATGAAGGCGGTGGTGGCATCCCCTTGTTCAAACGCGGGTTTCGCAATGGCTTCGGCCAGGAATGCTTGATTGGTCTGCACCCCAAACAATGTGGTGTTATCGATGGCCGTCGCCAGACGATGGAGCGCTTCAGCGCGGGTTTCACCCCAGGCCATGATCTTAGCCACCATGGCATCATAGAAAGGCGTCACCGCGCCGCCCGTCGCGATGCCATCATCACAGCGGACGCCTTCACCTTGCGGCGGTTGCCAAAGTCGGATCGGACCGGTGGCCGGTTGAAAATCCTGCGCCGGGTCTTCGGCATATAGACGAGCTTCGATCGCGTGACCGCGCAGCTCGACCTCACTCTGTTCAATTCCAAGCGGCTCGCCGCGGGCCACTTTCAACTGCAACGCCACCAGATCGAGACCGGTGACCAATTCCGTGACCGGATGTTCCACTTGCAGACGCGTATTCATTTCGAGGAAATAGAAATTCCCATCCTTGTCGAGCAGGAACTCGACTGTGCCAGCGCCGCAATAGTCCACGGCTTGGGCAGCGGCGACAGCCGCTTCGCCCATGCGCACCCGCAGGTCAGGAGTCATCACCGGGCAGGGCGACTCTTCAAGGACCTTTTGGTGGCGTCTTTGCACCGAGCAATCGCGTTCTCCGAGATGGATCGTATGGCCATGCGCATCTGCGAAAACCTGGATTTCGACATGCCGGGGCTCGACGATCGCTTTCTCCAGGATCAGGTCGCCGGAGCCGAATGCATTTTCCGCTTCGGAGCGCGCGAGTTTCAGCGTTTCGGGCAAGTCCTTGGCCTTGTCGACCAGGCGCATACCGCGCCCACCGCCGCCGGCGGACGCTTTGACCATGACCGGGAAGCCAATCTCTTTCGCGGCAGCTGTGAATTGCTTTTGGCTTTGGTCCTCATCCTCATAACCGGGGATGCAGGGAACTTTGGCCTTGATCATGGCCCGTTTTGCGCGCGCCTTGTCGCCCATAGCTTCGATGGCAGAGGCAGGCGGTCCGACAAAGATCAGGCCAGCCTTTTCAACCTGCCGGGCAAATGCCGCATTCTCTGACAGAAAGCCATAGCCCGGGTGGATCGCGTCAGCTGCCGACGCGCGCGCCGCCGCCAAAATCGCGTCGATGTTGAGATAGCTCTCAGAGACCGGCGCCGGACCGATATGGATCGCGGCATCGGCAAACCTGACATGCGGGGCGTCAGCATCCGCATCGGAATAGACTGCAACCGTCCGGATGCCCATCTCTTTCGCGGTCCGCATGACCCGCACCGCGATCTCGCCGCGATTGGCGATGAGCAATGTATTGATCTTGCTCATGAGCCTGGCTCCTCCGCCCAATTGGGTTTGCGCTTCTCAATGAATGAAGCGAGCCCTTCCTTGCCTTCGTCGCTGACGACTCTGCGGGCGAAATTATCTGCGGCGGCGGCAACCCGTTCTTCGGGCGACAGTTCAGGCAATTGAAGGATCAGGTCCTTGATGTCGGCGACGGCCCCGGGCGCGCAATTGAGCACCTGTTTGCGGATCTTGGCCTCTGCTGCTTCGAGCCCTGCAAGGTCGGCCACACATTCGTCCGCGAGCCCCATTCGCGCGGCTTCCTCGCCTTTGAAACGCGCGGCCGTCAGCATCAAACGACGCCCCGTGGCGTACCCGACCTTCTGCAACACATAAGGCGAGATTTGCGCCGGTGTCAGTCCAATCGCGGTTTCCGTGAACGCAAACCGGGCGTCTTTCTCAACGATCATCACATCTGCGCAACAGGCCATGCCGAGACCGCCTGCCATGGCCGCGCCTTCGACCAGAGCAATCACGACTTGCGGCATCGTGTTGACGGTTTCGAACATGCTGGCGCCGCCTTTGGACATCTCGGCAATATCACCGCGCGAGGTGTTTCCCTGACCGCTGGCCATGCTCTTGAAGGATTTCAGATCGCCGCCGGCGCAAAAGATGCCGCCGCGTCCGCGAAGGGTAATGCCGCGCACGCTGCGATCGTCTCGTACTGCCGCCAGCGCCGCCAGCAAATCGGTGGTCAACTCGGTGGTCAGAGCGTTCCGCGACTCGGGTTGATTGAACCAGATGGTCAGCCACTCATTTTCGAGCTCGAGATCGACAGCCGTGGTTGCGGGTAAGTTGGTCATAACAGTCTCACATCCGAGCAATGCCGAACGAGTTCGTTCGCACATCACGATTTCTGGCTTCCCACAAGGTGCCGAGCAGGAACCCTAAGGCTTTGCGGGTGTCGCGCGGATCAATCATCCCATCGTCCAGCAGGTGGCCTGACGTGTAAAAGCCGGAGGACTGACTATCGAAGATCTGAGTCAGCACTTCATCCTGTTTCTTGAGCGCCGCTTCGTCTGGCGTTTCGCCCATGGCTTTGGCGCGGCCCTCGGCAACGATCCGCATCACCGTCGCAGCCTGTTCGCCGCCCATCACGCCGGTCGCAGCGTTCGGCCAGGTATAGAGAAAGTCAGGCTCAAATGCGCGGCCGCACATGCCGTAATTACCAGCGCCATAGCTCGCCCCGATTTGAAAGGTCAGGCGCGGGACTTCGATATTGGTGACGGCCTGGATCATCTTGGATCCATGCTTGATCATGCCGCCTTGTTCATATTGCGTGCCGACCATGTAGCCGGTGGTGTTGGACAGGAAGACGACCGGTAAGTCTGACTGATCCATCAATTGGAGAAATTGCGCCGTCTTGGTCGCGCCGTCCGGATCGATCGGGCCATTATTGCCGACAATGCCGAACCCGAATCCCATGACTTCTGCTTGGCCGCAGACGGTCGACACGCCATAGCCAGGTTTGAAGTCGAGAAAATCTGACCCGTCAACGACCCGCGCAATAACCTCGCGCACATCGTAGGGGATGCGATAGTCAATCGGGACCACGCCGGCGATTTCATCGGGATCATAGAGCGGCGGACGTGTCGCCACTGTCGGCACGGGCGGGCACCGCCGGTTCCATTGCAAGCGGTCAACCACTTCGCGCGCCAGGATCATCGCGTCGCTATCATTTTCAGCGAGATACTCGATCAGACCCGAAACCGTGGCGTGCATTTCAGCCCCGCCGAGTTCGGAATCGGTCGCAATCTCGCCCGTGGCCGCTTTCAACAGCGGCGGTCCCGCCAAGAAGGCCTTGCCGTTCTTTTTGACGCCGATCACATAATCGCTCATGCCCGGCATGTAAGCGCCGCCTGCCGTCGACGAGCCATGCAGCACAGTGATCACCGGGACGCCGGCCTTTGACAGCTTGGCCTGTCCGGCGAACAATCCGCCGCCAGAGACAAACCCTTCGACAGTATAATTGTAGAGGTCCGCGCCGCCGCTTTCGACCAGGTGAACGAATGGCAGTTTCTGATCCAAGGCGATGCGTTCGGCGCGTTGAATCTTATACCCCGTCGCGGTGGTCAGAGTTCCACCCTTGATGCCACTATCGTCGACCAAGACCATGCATCGCACGCCGCGAATAAAGCCGATGCCGCAAATCATGGTCGAACCAGGAATCGATTTCGCTTCGTCTTTGGTGTCCGCCAGATAGCCGCTAATATTGCCAATCGACAGCCACGGCATGCCCGGATCGATCAAGCGCGACAGCCGCTCGCGCGGTGTTAATTGGCCGCGTTTTTCAAAACGAGGTTTGCGTTTCTCGGAGATCAAACCCGCCCTGGCATTGAGCTCGGCCAGTTTGTCGACCAGGACGAGCATATCCCGACGATTGTTCTGGAAGGCTTCGGATGACGTTGAAATACGCGATTGAATGACGGTCATGTCAGCGCCTCCGCGAGTTTGGTTGGAACTGGAATCGGTGTTTCGAGCAGGATTTGGCCATAGGCTTTGCCTTGTGGGTCATTGCGCAAACTGGCCATGCCCCCGCCGCCCAGAACTTGGTGCATCAATATATTCATGGCGCCGGTGCCGGGCAGGTAGAAGCGCTCAACATGGCCCTCGAGAAAGTGCGCGAAACGGCGTTCGATTTCGGCTTCATCCAAGGCCGCCCAGATCCATGGGGCATAGTCCGGGTGTCGCGGCAGCAAACCGATATTCGCCTTATTGCCTTTGTCGCCCGACCGCGCATAGGCGAGTCTGTGGAGCGGGACGGTTGTTTCGGCACGCTGTTCGGCAGAGGGCGGAAGCGGGCGATCGGGCTGTGCGACCGGTGTCCCGTCTGGCATGCGAATCTCTGTTGCCTGGCCGCCCATGTGCACAACTGGGATCACTTCGGTGCGTGGCAATAGGAATGAGAACAGGCGCACCACGGGGGAGGGCTTGGCGCGGTTTCCGGCAAACATTGTGAGGCCAGGCGGCGTCGCCAGCGCGAGACCCACTGCTTCTTTCAGAACCAGGCCGGCACCGCGCGGATCATCATGTTTGACGGCCAGCTTCAGGGTGACATCCTTGGCGTTCGGATCCCGCGCAGCGTCCCCAAATGCACTGCCATCTCCGACCGTCTCGATCAGGGTTTCGGTAAAGTCCGGAGCGTTCATGCGTTGCAGCTTTTTGCGGCAACGGCGCAAGGTCAGCTCAGCAAACATGTTCGCCTTGCTTGATGCATCCTGACCGATGAAGAAGAAGGTCGAGCCCGCCCGCCAACCATCGGCATAGGTGCCGCTGACTTTCAATGTGCTGGGCGCCGGACGGCCCTTGGTGCCTTTGACTGAAACCCGATCGGGGCCCGACTGTTCCAAAGTCACCTCGGAAAAGTCGCAGACAACGTCCGGCAAGAGGTAAGCCTGCGGGTCACCAATCTCGTAGAGCATTTGTTCGCCGACCGTGGCGGGGGTAACGGCGCCGCCTGTGTCCTCTGGCTTGGTGATGGTGCACGTGCCATCGGCGCTGATTTCGGCAATTGGATACCCAACCGTGTCCAGTGTCTCGGCGACCGTGTGCCAGTCGGTAAAATTGCCGCCAGTGGCTTGAGGTCCACATTCGATAATGTGTCCGGCAAGACTGCCAGTCGCAAGCTTGTCCCAATCCTCCAGCGACCATTCAAACGCATGCAGGCAGGCGCCCAGCGTCACCGCGCTGTCGACGCCGCGGCCGGTGACAATAATGTCGGCGCCTTGACGCAAGGCTTCGGCGACTGGCGCCGCCCCCAGATAAGCGTTGATGGAAGCGACTTGATCTGCGGCGGGGAAGGGGGCGCCGGAGAACATGTCGGTATAGTCGCCGCCGGCAAATTCTGCGGCGCGATCCACCAGGTCATCACCGGTGACCACGGCGACCTTCAAATCCAGTCCCGCTTCTTCGATCAGTGCTTCTATGGCCGCGGCGCAAGCCATTGGATTCATGCCGCCAGCATTGGAGATGATCTTGACGCCCTGGCGCGCGATTTCTGACAGGTTAGGTTTAAGCGCGGCGGTCACGAAGTCGGTCGCAAAGCCTTTGCCCGGATCGCTCGCGCGCGCCCGCGCCATGATGGAGAGTGTGATTTCGGCGAGATAGTCAAAGACGATGTAGTCGAGATTTCCGGCCGCAAGGAATTGCGGCAGCGCCATATCTGACTCGCCCCAGAATCCACTCGCTCCGCCAATTCGGATCGTCTTGTCGACGCTCACACCCGCACCCTCCGATTCAATTATTTTTTGCGATGACCTAGATCGGCACCGTCAATTTCACTTGAATGAGTATCACTCATAATATACAAGTCAAGTTCAGTATTGGCAGATCGTCGCGTCAATTCGGCGGATGCCGCGTCATGCAAAAGGTGCTGAACAGATGGCCGGATCTCAAGAAACACTGACGCGTCGGCAAAAGGTCGAGGAGCGTGAGCGCGCCATCTTATCGGCCGCGCGCGAGGCATTTCGTGAGCTTGGCTATGATGGAGCCCGGATGTCCGACATTGCCCGCCGCGCCGGCGTCGCCGAGGGAACGATCTATCTCTATTACAAGACCAAGAGTGAGCTCATGCGCGCACTGGTTGCCGATTTTTGGGATGATTTGACGCGCAGCGCCCGGAAAGCTGTGACCGCGAGTGATGATACGTTCGCTGCGCTTCGACAGCTAGCCTCGTTTCATCTTCTCACACTGATCGACCGATTTGATATTGTTGCCTTGACCCAATCCGGGCGGGCGGATGAACAGGACTTGCGCGAAACGCAAGGATTCATGCGGACCTATGTCGCCGTCTTTGATGAGATCTGGCGGCGCGGCGTGGATCGCGGTGATTTGAAGGACGAGACCGAACTCTGGATCATCCGCGACCTGTTCTTCGGACCGCTTGAATACTCGACCCGAACGATACGCTTGCACCCTGATCGGTCGTCGGAGGAGGTGGTTGATCACCTGATCGAGAGTTTGAAATTGCAGCATGGACGTATGCAAGAGCCGAAACGAGTCTCGACACATGAAGACGCGCTGATGGCGCGTCTGGAGCGGGCGGTCGAGACGCTCGAACGCCAAACCAAATCCTAATTCTATTTAACGTTGGTTGATTTGATCCTTGACCGATATCAAAGCGAGATATGGGACTGAATTGAATTCAATTCAAATATGGGTGGTCGACCGTGACGAAAGACGCCAAAATCGGAAGTGATGTCAGGTTGGTGCGGGCTGCGGAAGCTGAACTAATTGCCAATGGCGGGCATATGGAGATGTTGGCCGTCGCCAAACGGGCCGGGGTTTCTGTCGGGCTCGCTTATCATCATTTCGGATCGAAAACTGGCTTGCTCGCTGCCGTTGTCGATCGCTTTTACGCCCCGCTTCGAGAGATTTCATTCGGCGACCGCATTCCGGTGGATCAGGATTGGGCATCGCGCGAACGGACCCGGACCGGCGCGTTTATCGAGTACTTCTATGACCATCCCTTCGCGCCTTTGATTGCCGGACGCCTGGGGCGGGAACCCGAAGTCCGCGACACAGAGACCGCCCATATGAACGCCCTGCTCGAAGAAGGCGCACGCAACCTCGCTCAAGGGCAGCGGCAGGGCGCGGTGGCGCCCGACATTGTTCCGGAATTGGTGATTGGCCTGCTCATGGGTGGGCTTCGGCAAGCGATTGATACCGCCGTTTTGGCTGAATCTCGCCCGGAAAAGCAGGTCTTGCTGGATCAGATCTGGAGCTTTTTTGAGCGCGGAATGGGCCTGCGCGACCAGCATAATGTAGAGAACGGAGATCAACGTCATGGATAAATGGGTGAACGAACCGAATTATGGAGATGCTGATCACGCCCAGACCTATCGGCAGTTGCAACCGTCAGCTGAACGCAGCGCTCCAGAGATCGATGCCGACTTCGAAGCCCTGATGCGGGACGGGTATGTGATCATTGAAAACCTTGTTCCGCGTGACACCTGCGAAGCCATCAAAGCTGAAGGTCTGGCTTTGTTAGGTCATAAGGGCCGCAACGCGTTCGAAGGTCACAAGACGCAACGGGTCTATAACGTGTTCGGCAAGACGCGGACGACGGACCGGCTGGCGGACCATCCCCGTATTCTCGGCCTGATGGATAAGTTCTTCCGGCCGGGCTTTCTGCTCAGTCAAAGCCAGATCATCAACATTCTTCCCGGCGAACAAGCGCAGGGCCTGCACGTCGATGATGGATTCTATCGCATTCCGAGACCCCGTCCGCCGCTTGGGGCTGCGACGGTCTGGGCGATCGATGATTTCACTGAGGAAAATGGCGCGACAGTTGTCATCCCTGGCAGTCACACTTGGGATGATGACCGAATGGGGCGACGCGAAGAGGCCATCTCTGCAGTGATGCCAGCTGGATCGGTGATCTTCTTTTTCGGCACGACCTGGCATGGCGGGGGGCAGAATCGCTCTGACGCGGCCCGATTTGCGGTCACGCATCAATATTGCGAGGCCTATATGCGTCAGCAGGAAAACTATCTTCTAGAGCTGAACAAGGAAACTGTTCGCGAGTTATCACCTGAGCTGCAGGCGCTGGTCGGATATTCAATCTATCCGCCATTCATGGGCATGGTCGACGGAAAACACCCGCTCCGCCTGCTCGAACATTAGACAGCGCCGCGCGGCTATCGACAGATATCGAACCGGTCGTGACTGGCGCGCAAGGCGGCCTCTGTCTCGTCGGATAGTTTTCCGGTCGGGATCAGGCCCATATTCGCTTCGAACAGTTTGATCGCATAGACCGTTCCGTCGGTGAGGACCCCGTCGAGGCGTCCGTCATAACAGCCATTTTTCCGGAGCACGACTTGCGCTGCAAAGACCTGATCGTCCTCAATGGTTCGGGCCGTGTAATTGGATTGCGGGGCGATGGGATTGCGCAATGCGACGTCGGCCTCGGTCAATGGCGCTTCGGGGACTCCGGTGATAATCGTCCGGTCGCGCGCAGGCGCGTTGTAACAAATCAAGTCACCGGTATCGGCGTTCACGTGGCAGGTCTCCATCTGTCGCGCACCGGTCTGTGCCAGGGCAGGGGACAAACCGCTCAACACCAGGGGAATAATCGCCATTCGAAACATGTTGTCAGTGCACGCAAGACTCATACCACCGTTCGGGAAAGCAGGCCGATCTGCAATCGGTCTTCGCAGGCGCAATAAACGGCCTATGCAACCCATCTCCCTACGCTATAGCTGTATGCAATCCATAAGCGTTCGAAAGGGGTTATTATGGTCCGTTTTCTTGCCAATCTGAACCATAAATCGGCATCACTGATGCTCGTAGCAGCCCTTGTCCTATCGGCCTGTGGCGGTCCCGAGGACGTGGATCAACCCGACCCCGTTCGCCCGGTCAAATTGATCGAAGTTGCGGTCAGTTCAAACATGTTTCAGCTGAACTTGCCGGCTGTGATCGAGGCCTCGAACACCAGTGTTTTGACGTTTCAGGTTGGCGGCACCCTGGATCAGCTGAACGTTGTCGAAGGGCAGGAGGTTTCAAGAGGCACCGTGATTGGCCGCTTGAACCAGCGCGACTATCGCAACGCACTTCAACAGGCCCAAGCGCAATATAACTCGGCGGATTCAGAGTATCAGCGCGCCGCCCGCTTGCTGGCTGAAAACGCGATTGCACGAAGTGTCTATGAGCAAAGACAAACTCAGAGGGACATCGCGCGCGCCTCTCTGGATACGGCGCAAAAAGCCCTGGATGACACCGTCTTGCGCACGCCTTTTGAGGGAGTGATTGCAACCGTCTCCGTTGAGCAATTTGAGAATATCGGGCCGCAACAGCAAATCGTGACCTTGCAAACCACGGGCGCGGCCGAAGCTTTGGTGCAGGTGCCGAGCACGCTCATCGCCAATGCCGAGCGGGTTATTCCAACCAATACATATATTACCCTGGAGGCGGTGCCGGATTTGGAAGTTCCAGCCGAGATCCTATCGTTTTCGACACAGGCCGACGCCTCGACTCAGACCTTTCCCGCACGGTTCAAATTCACCCCGCCTGAGAACATCAACATTCTCCCGGGAATGGCCGGCACACTGCATTCGACCATGGAGATTATTGACCCTCGCTGGGAAACCCGCGCCCAGGTTCAGGTGCCGCTCGGTGCGATCCTCTCGGAAGGCGGGGAAGCCTTTGTCTGGGTGGTCGATACCGAAACGATGACCGTGTCCAAGCGCGCGATTGAAGTCGATCAAGGCATCGGTGAGAACATAGTCGTTCTGTCAGGATTGGAAGAAGGCGAGACGATTGCGGGAGCGGGCGCTTCATACCTGTTTGAGGGTATGAAAATCCGTCGCCTCGAAAACTAGGGGCGCAACATGGGCATTGCAGAATTCTCGATCAAGAACCGATTGATCATGTTCATTGTGATCATCGGTTCGCTGCTTGGCGGCTGGTTTGCGTATGAGAATATGGGTCGATTTGAAGACCCGGAATTCACTATTCGGACGGCTGTTGTGGTCACTCAGTATCCCGGCGCGTCGCCCGAAGAGGTGGCGCGCGAAGTCACTGACCCATTGGAAACGGCGATCCAGCAACTTCAGGAAGTTGAAGAAATCAGCTCCGTCTCATCCGATGGCTTGTCGCGCATCAATGTCGACATAAAATATGAGTTCTCCCCAAACAAAGAGAGCTTACAGCTGCTCTGGACAAAGCTCCGCAACAAGGTCGCCGATGCGGCCTCGCAACTGCCTCCGGGGGCCTCAACCCCAAGCGTGAATGATGATTTTGGCGATGTTTACGGCCTCTATTATTTGCTCACCGGTGAAGGCTATTCCATGCGCGAGCTGGAGGATTATGCCAAAAGCCTTCGCGGGGAATTGCTGGCGGTTGATGGCGTCGCCAAAGTGGCGCTGCACGGAACTCAACGCGAAGCGATTTATGTCGAAATCTCCCGGGAACGCGCCGCAGCGCTCGGCGTATCCGTGTCCCAGATCTATAATGATCTCGATCAACAAAATGCCGTGGTCTCGGCTGGCGACGTGCAGGTTGGCGAGCGCCGCCTGGTGATCCAACCGACCGGAACCGTGGATTCGGTTTCAGCGATCGAGAATCTGGAAGTTTCGACGGCGGCTTCAGGAACCATTGTCTATTTGCGCGACATCGCCACTGTGACCCGGGATTATGTGTCACCTTCAGCGCTTGAGCTGCGCTGGAACGGTCAACCGGCAATCGGTCTCGGCGTGTCGAATGTGCTTGGGGCGAATGTGGTCAAAATGGGAGAAGGCATCGACGCCAAGCTTGCCGCAACGATTGAGAGCCGGCCGATCGGGATCGAGCTTCACGAATATTATCATCAGGGCAAGACGGTCGAGAAATCAGTCGCTGATTTCGCCGTGAATGTGGTCGCGGCTTTGGCCATTGTGCTGGTCACACTGCTAATCTTCATGGGGCCGCGCTCAGCTGTGATCATTGGCGGCGTTTTGGTCCTGACCATCGCTGCGACTCTGCTGGTCATGTACATTGTCGACATTCCGATGCACCGAATTTCACTGGGTGCGCTAATCATCGCGCTCGGCATGTTGGTCGACAATGCGATTGTGGTGACCGAAGGGATTTTGGTCGGCGTGCAACGCGGTCAGAAGAAATTGGAGGCGGCCAAGGAAATTGTCGGGCGCACCATCTGGCCACTGCTCGGCGGAACGCTGGTTGGAATCATCGCCTTCGCGCCGATCGGGTTCGCGCCGGGTTCAACAGCCGAATATACTGGGCATTTGTTCTGGGTCATCCTGATCTCCCTGCTGCTGAGTTGGGTGTTCGCGCTCAGTATCGTGCCCTTGCTGGCCGATATGTTGTTCAAGGAGAGCAGCGCGGGCACGGAAGAGCCGGGCGACGGGCGTTTCATGACGTTCTATAAGGAGTTCATGCGCTCGGTTTTGCGCTTGCGTTGGCTCGCAATCGCCGGCGCCGTTGGCCTGTTCGCCACAGCGATTTGGGGCTTTCAGTTCGTCAAGTCGGGCTTCTTTCCTGCCTCGACGACGCCGCAAGTCGTGGTCGATTATTGGCTGCCAGAAGGGACGGATGTCAGCGTCACCAAAGCGGACATGCTCTCGCTTGAACCCTTTGTCTTGGATCTTCCAGGCGTCGAAAACGTTCAGACCCTGATCGGCGCCGGCGGGCTGCGATATATGCTCGTCTATTCACCTGAAAGTGGGAACTCGGCCTATGGACAGTTCTTGATCAAAGCCGAGACGTATGACGCGGTCGCGGATCTCATTCCGCAAATCCAGAACCATATTGATGAAAACTACCCGAACGCTCAGGCCAAGGTCTGGCGCTTTCAACTCGGGCCGGGCGGCGGTTCAAAAATCGAAGCCCAGTTCAGTGGTCCCGATCCCGAAGTCCTGCGCGAGCTGGCCAATCAAGCCAAGGCGATTTTGGCCGCGGACGCCAAAGCGATCGCCATCAAGGATGATTGGCGCCAACAGGTTAGCGTTATCGTTCCCGAATATTCTGAGGCGCGTGGTCGGCGTCTTGGTGTGTCGCGCGAAGATCTGGCCGTGGCCCTGCAAACGAATTTCTCGGGTCGTAATGTCGGCGTCTATCGCGAAGCAGATCGACTCATCCCAATTGTCGCGCGGGCGCCCGCAAATGAGAGATTGAACGCGCGGGAAATGCTCGCCATCCAAATCCCAAGTTCGACCACGGGCAATGTCGTGCCTTTGGTCGAAGTCGTGGATTCGGTCGATCCCATCTGGCGCGATGCAATGGTACGCCGGGTCGATCGGCAGTGGACGATCAAGGCGCAAGCCGATCCGGCAACCGGCGAACTGGCGTCTGATCTGCTCGATCGGGTGCGACCGCAAATCGAAGCGATCCCGCGACCTCCAGGGTATGCGTTCAAATGGGCAGGCGAATATGGCGACAGCACCGAAGCCAATGGTAACCTCGCCTCCACTCTGCCGCTCGGGATTTTGGCCATGGTCTTGGTGGTGGTCGTTCTGTTCAATGCCTTGCGCCAGCCTTTATTGATTTTCCTGGTCGTGCCCCTTGCTTTGATCGGGGTCGTGCTCGGCTTGGTGGCGACGTACACGGCGCTGGAATTCATGGCGATCCTGGGCTTGTTGTCTTTGTCCGGCCTATTGATCAAAAATGCGATCGTGCTGGTTGATCAGATGGACTTGGAAATCCGCGAAGGAAAACCACGCTATGATGCCGTGGTCGACAGTGCCGCCAGTCGGGTCCGGCCGGTGATGATGGGCTCGCTGACGACCGTGCTCGGCGTAATCCCATTGTTCGGCGACGCGTTCTTCAGATCTATGGCTGTGGTTCTGGTCTTCGGCTTGAGTTTTGCGACTCTGCTCACCCTGATTATCGTGCCAGTGCTGTACGCGGTCTTCTTCAACATCAAACCAATTGAGACGGCGTTGGTCTCAGTCGAGGAGTAAGCTCTCATGATCAGAACGACCTTGTTATCATCATCCGCTCTGATTCTCGGGGCCTGTGCCAGCGTCGAGCCGGCACGCGACGAAGCGCGGGAGATTGCCGCGGAACAAATCGCTGACCAACCAGATACCTGGACGGCCGCTGCCGCCAGAGTGGGCGAGGTTGAGGCCGGTTGGGTCGATGCCTTCAATGATCCAAACCTCAGCGCCTTGGTTCGGGAAGCGCAGAGTAACAATCGCGATTTGCGGGCTGCCGCATTGAATGTTGAACGATCCCGGCTGCTCGCCCAGCAATCCGGGGCGGCGCTCAGTCCGCAAGTCAATGCTACGCTCGGCAGCTCCGCTCAGGGAAATTTTGATGGCCAAAACGCAGACAGCCTGAACGTTGGCCTGCAGGCGAGCTGGGAGCTGGATGTATGGGGCCGAATCCGGTCCGGTCAGCAAGCCGCCATTGAAAGTGCGGAAGCCGCTGATGCCGATTATCGTTTCACCCAATATTCTATCGCGGCGGGCGTTGCGCGCGCCTATTTTGGGGCCATCAATGCTCAGCAACAGGCGGATATCGCCCAGGATATTGTCACAGCGCTGACTGAGACCGAGCGGATTGTCGAAGTTCAGTTCGATAATGGCGTCGCTACGGCGCAAGATGTGGCATTGGCGAAAGCCAACCTCGCAACCTCCAGCGACACTTTGGAAAGCGCGATTGCGAGCAAGGACAGCGCCGTTCGAGCATTGGAAGTGCTGCTGGGTCGTTACCCCGCGACCGAGTTGTTCGTTGGCTCCACCCTGCCTGAAAAACCGGCTGATCCACCGGCTGGTTTGCCGTCGGAATTGTTGGAGCGCCGCCCGGACCTGATCGCGGCCGAACGTCGGATCGCCGCCTCCATTGATTCCGTTGATCAGGCCAAAGCTGCCCGCTTGCCGAGCATCAGCCTCACTGGCGGCATCAATGGGGCGTCGCCTGAATTATCGAACGTCCTCAATCCAGCCAATTTGGCTTGGCAAGCGGCGTCGAGTCTTCTGGTTCCGGTGATCGATGGCGGGGCCCGCCAGACACAAGTCGAAATCAGTACTGTTGATCAGCAAGCGGCTGTCGAGGCCTATGCCAGCGCCGCCCTCAATGCGTTTTCAGAGGTTGAGCAGGCTTTGGCCGATGGCGTGACGATTGATCGGCGCAGGGCCTTCCTGGAACAAGCCTCTGTCTCCTCAGACGAAGCTCTAAGGCTCGCTCGACTGCAATATAATGAAGGCGAGATAGACCTTTTATCGGTGCTCCAGCTGGAGCAATCCGCCTTTGCCGCAAGAAGCAATTTGCTTACCCTGCAGCGCCTGGAACTGGACCAATATATCGATCTCAACTTGGCCTTGGGCGGCGATTGGCAGTAAATGCGATCTGACGGATTGCGGAATAAAAGGCCAAGGTGGCTGGGACATGGCATTTGAACTCGATCATTTCGTTTGGGGCGTGTCGGACCTGACTGAGGGCTGCGCCTGGATGGCCGACCGGTTTGGCGTCGAGCCGGTCCAGGGCGGTGTTCATCCGGGACTCGGCACGCGCAATGCGCTGCTCAGCCTCGGGGCGGGAACCTATTTGGAGATTATCGCTCCGATTGAAGGGCAACCGCCTGAGAACAGTCTTGGCACCCGCCTTTGCGCGCTGTCGGCGCCAGGCCTGCTGACTTGGGTTCTGCGAAGCTCTGACTTGGCGGCGACGGCTGCGCGGGCGCAACTTGATCCTCCAGCACTGTCCGCCTTGGGGCCATTTCCGACCCAGCGGGAAACGCCGGATGGAGATGTCTTGTCGTGGGAGCTGCTCTTCCTTGGTGCGCATTCTTTTGGAGGGCTGGCGCCGTTTTTCATTGACTGGCAGGGTTCGCCGCATCCGTCCTCGGCCGCGCCTGTTGCAGGGGCGCTCGAGCGGGTGGAGATCTCTACGCCTGAGGCCGCCGCATTGAATCAGGCCTTTGCATCGATCGGGATCGAGCAACGCGCAGAAACGGCAAAAGCGCCGACGTTGAGCTGTACGATTTCGACCGAGAAGGGGCCGATCCACCTCTCCAGCACACAAGAAACGCTGTCGACCGGCGTGGTTTAGTCGCGGCATCGCGCCAGCGAAACCTCGAGTAGGACGAAAGCGCCATTTATGGTATTCAACTGGCCTTATGAGCTATGATGTTGGTGATGGCGATTTGGTGCTCTGCGTGAACGCGGCGCCCAACCACGTAACGGGAGATCCGGTCCCCCTGGTCGAAGGCGAAACCTATCGTGTCTGGGGCGTGCTTGAGTTCGCGTGTCCGTGTGGCCGGTCAGACGCCCTCCTGGATGTCGGGGTTGGATTTGCCTGGTGTCAGACACGTTTTCGCTTGCTTCCCAAACCAAGATCTGAGGCCAAGAAGCGCAAAGTAACAGCGCCAAAAGAAGTCGAGACCGTGTGAGACACGCCGCCTTTTGCCAGCGCTCCGCTCCGACCCACCGTGACTGAATATCGAAACATGCGCCCTGACATCCCATGCATTATTCTGGCTGGCGGACGATCCCAGCGGTTCGGATCAAACAAGGCGTTGGCGCTTTTTCAGGGCCGGCCCCTGATCGATTTTCTGATCCGCCGCCTTGAGGCGCAAACCACGGGCCCAATTGTGATCAATGGCTCGTCAGAAATTGAAGCGGCGAAACCAGAATTGTCGCTAATTCCAGATCGATTGACCGGATCGATTGGACCGCTCGCGGGCCTCCATGCCGCTTTATGTTGGGCGGCGGAGAATGGCCACAAGCAGATCATCACCACGCCAGTGGACACACCCATTCTGCCGGACAGTTTTGTTGAGCGATTGGTGGCCAACGGGGCGTCTTCGATCGCGTCTTCGAAGTCCGGTCTGCATCCAGTGCATGGAATTTGGCCGAGCGAACTGAAAGATCAGCTGGCGGAACGGTTGGCGCATGGCATGCGCGCCGTTCGGGATTGGAGCGCGGCGTGTATGGCGAGCGAGTGCCGGTTCGAAGACGCAGGCGACCATGACCCCTTCTTCAATGTGAACACGCCAGAGGACCTAGAACGTCTAAAGGCGCTTCAAGAGGTTTCGCCCCGCTGAAAGCGGTCCAATTCTTCTGGATCAAACCCTTCATCATTGTCGATCAGTGGATCGCGCATGAAGTCTTTCTCCGGGTCCGTGGCAACGGCTTTTTCGATCATTCGTCGGCACATCCGATCTATGAATGTCTTGTTGCGCGAAGACCGCGTTGCCATCCAGGTCTTCAATCGGGCACCGCGCCGTTCCTGTTTGCGTTGCTTGTCGGTGATCGTCATTTTGCGATCTCCATTTCAGTCGCCGTTTCGACGGTTGCCGGTGTTTCGTTCAGTTTTCGCACCCGGCACGGCACGCCTTTCAGATGCGGTATGCCCTGCTCGAGATCGAGATAGTCATCATCGTCTCGGCAAAGCTGAGCGTCGGCATATTTGCGGGCGCCGGAGAGCTGTTCAAAGCCTTGCTCCATTTCCGGTTTCCACCAGCCATGTGGCACGCGGACCAAGCCGTCAGGCATGCTGTCGCGAATTGAGATCATGATCGAGATGCTGCCCAGTTCGTTTTCCACTTGCACCCACTCTTTCTCTTCAAGACTGAACCGTTTGGCCGTCCCAGGGCTGACAAAGGCAAGCGGTTCGGGGTGTCGTTCGCGCATTTCAGAAATGTGCCGGTGCCCGGTCTGGAAGAAACCGTCCTCGCGCACACCGGTAAATAGTTTCAGCGGATAGTTCGGATCTTCGGGCGGATCTTCGCGGAAATAGGGCAAGGGATCAAAGCCAAGGTCTTCAAGCACAGAAGATTTCAGCTCCACCTTGCCGCTCGGCGTCGCGAACCCGTCTGTTTCGTATTTCCGATACCGTGGAACGGTCAGATATAAATCGGTTTCGGTGGACAATTTTTGGAACGTTTGCCCCGTGCCTTTCAGACGATAATCATAATAGGCCTCGATGGTCTCCCATGGCACCAATTCAGGCCGATCCAGCGCGCCGGCGAGGCGTTTCCAGAACTCAAATGTGCTCTTGGCTTCGCCGGGCGGTTGCATGGCTTGTTCGGAGGTTCGATAGGTGGCGGTCCATCCAAACCCGTCGGACAACCAGGGACGTTCCAGCCAGCTGTCTCCCGGCAGGACATAATCCGCAAGTTGCGCAGACGGCGTCATAAAGTGCTCGTGCGCGACGATCAGATCCTGGTTCATCATGCCATCAATGATCATCGGCATATTGGCGTAGCTCATCATCGGATTATTGCCGAGGAAGAAGAAGGCCTTCACCGGATATGGGCCTTTGCCCGCCATCGCTCGGAATGTCGCGGAGGGGTTCGCCATATAGCAGCCTGTGACCTGGTTTGGATATTCATAGCCCCAAACCCGTTTCATCGGTTCTCTAAAGGCGGCCTGACCGCGATAGGTGAAGGCCGGATGATTTTCGTTGCCGAGTTGTTTCAGTTTTTGCGTTTCGCTCAGAACGTGATGCATCTCGATTTCAGACTCGGGTATGATGTCTGGATTGAACCCCTGAAGGAGCTCACCGCCGGGCACATCGAGATTGCCGCAGACCGCGCGCAGGATGCTCTGCAATCGAATGCCAGAGGTCGAATTGCGCTGCATGTCCGTGATCGGTGTCCATGGAATCACGGCCGGTCCTGAACTGGCATACATGCGCGCCGCTTCGGCGATCATTTCGGGGTCGCAGCCCGTCAGTTTTGCGACCCGGTCCAATGGGTACTCGTCGACCCGTGCGCGGAGCTCGTCGAAACCGATCGTCCAGTTCTCGACAAATACTTTGTCATACAGACCTTCATCGAAAATCACTTTCAGCCAGCCAAACATCATGGCGGTGTCACTTCCGGCTTTCAGCGGCAACCAGATATCAGCGCGTTCAGCATTGGAGCTTTTGCGCGGGTCCATGACGATCAGTTTCGCCCCGCGCGCCTGGGCTTTTCGGACGGCGCTATAAATAGGCGTCCAACTATGACGTCGTGGATTGTGCCCCATCAATACGATACATTTGGTGCTGCCAAAGTCGCCCATGGGAAACCAGCCATAGGTGAAGCGATTGACGGCGGCCGTGTTGCCGGCGCACAGCGCGACGCCGCTGATCCAGTTCGGGGATCCGATATGATTCATGATCCGGCGCCCGAGTCCATGATCGGTGCCCGTATTCCACTGGCTGGTGGACACCGCCCAGGCTTCGGGACCATGCTCTGCGATGATTGTCTTCAGGCGCGCGCCAATATCCGCCATTGCGGCGTCCCAGGTCACTTCTTCCCACTGCCCAGATCCGCGTTCCCCAACGCGTTTGAGAGGCTTCAGGATTCGATTGGGGTGGGCATAGCCCTTTGGCGCAATGATCCCCTTCATACAGATATGGTCGCGGAAAATCGGATTGTCCGATGACCGGACTTTGACCACACGTCCATTTTTGACTTCGCTAACCACGCTACAGGCAATGTCGCATGTCTGACAGATGGTCTTCTTGGTTTCGATGCCCGGTTTGGGCTTGCGGGATTTGCTGGTCGCTTCCGCGACTTCTTCGGGATCAAATGGCACGGGTGCGGGCATGATTTTCCTCCATCTCGAAACAAGTTAGTCCAAAAACTGGACGTTGTCGAGAATTTGATTTAGAGATGATCGACAGATCGAGAAAATTATGCGGGGTCGCTCATGAAGTGGGAAGAAATTGGTCAGATGCAGTGCTCGGTTGCCCGCAGCAGCGCGGTGCTGGGAGACCGCTGGACGCTGCTCATTCTAAGCGATGTTTTTCTCGGGGTCAGACGGTTCGAAGATTTTCAGAAGCGCCTGAAAATGTCGCGCACGACGCTGGCCTCGCGGCTTCAATTGCTCGAGCGCCATGAAGTGCTGAAGCGCGTTCAGTATCAGAGCCAACCGGTGCGCTACGAATATCGACTAACCCCTAAAGGGCGAGACCTTTTTCCCGTCATCTCGACCATCTTGAACTGGGGAGACAAATATTATGCAGACCAGGCCGGTGTTCCGATCGTGCGTCAGCACCAATCATGTGGACATGACATCCAGCCGATGCTGGTTTGTCCTGAGTGTTTCGAACCGGTGAATGAGAAGAACATGTCCGGCCGTCGCCGCCCGGCCATGGCTGGCCATCCCGATGTCGCGCGCGGACCGATGCGCAGACGGCAATGAGGTTTCACGCGATGCGCGTTGATCAGGATTGTTCATCCAAGAGGCGCATGGCGGCTTGGACCTGTTCGACCAACAGGCCCGGTTGATCGATGCTGGCCCAGTGCGATGCCTCGGGAAGAGGGAAGCTCGGAAGCGGTTTTTTGTCGAGCCAAGCGAGCGATGATTCAGGCACGTTCTCGCGATTGTAAAAGTAGGCCGCGCTGTCGGCTTTCAGCAAAACCTCGCCCGGAACCGTCGCGGCGGAAAACGCATGCGCATCACAGCCCAACTCCCACAGCGCGTCCGCATCCGCATACTCCACCACGCTGCAATATCGCGCCATGATCGGGTCCCCGTCCGCCATTTCATCCAGGCGCGCGAGAAATGCGGTCCTGAACGCCGCCGCTGACTCATATTGCGCCGCCGTTCCGGAGAAATACGCATCGGCAGCGGTGAGATTTCCCTCAAGCGACAAGATCCGCGTGATCGGTGATCCAGGCCTTGTGGCGGCAAGAGACGCGATAATTGAAGCGACCGAATGCGCGAGCACCGTATCAGATCGAGCTTCCCGCGCAGTTTCGACCAGCCAATCGGCAAGCTTGCTGAGCGAGGTGGGGGGCTGGCTCAGACTCGGGGCGCCGAAGCCCGGAAGGCTGACAGCATGGAATCGGATGGACGCAGAGTCTGATGAGGTGATGAGAGGGTCATACATGCTCGCATCATCGCCAAAGCCCGCGATACAAATAATGGTGCGCATGATCGAGGCTTTAGCGCATCTGAGGGCGGCGTAAAAGCGTCGCCCCTATCGATCACTTGGTCCGGCAGATACATGTGCTGCCGCGCTTAATCCTCAAGCTTGTTCACATCGGGAAGCGCCCAATCGCCGGACAGGACCTGCTCTTGCGGCCAATAGATCCGTAACAGTGTTTTGAAATCACCGGCGGGCGCTGGCACCCAATTCACGTTTTCGATTTCCGGTTGGGTATGAGACAGATAGATGTCGAGCGACCCGTCCGGGTTGAAATTCAGCTGGTGATTGCTGCCCAGCGAATAGCGATCAAGAGCATTGCGCTCAAGGTAGCCTTCGGCATCATAATTGGTGACAGACCAAAACGCATTCGTGGGCGGCAGCGCGTCAGATGAAAAATGGAGATGATAAGTGCTCTGGCCGTTCAAAGGCGCAAGGTCGGCATCAAGCTGGGTGACGCCATAAACGGCATCCTGTGAGATATTCGTCCCGAGCCCCCACATGCCCCAATAGGCGCGACGGGCGAAATCGGTGCCCCAATTGCCCATTGCCGGGTCGATATTGAACAGCCAGGCTTCTGTTTGTTCCGTGCCTTTGTAAAAGGCTTCGGAATAAGCCGCTTGCTTGGCTTTCAAGCCTTGATCGAGCACGGTTTGCGACGCGCTCGGCAAATCGTCAAAGCGCCGGGTTTCGCCAAGTTCGATTCCGGCCTTTTCAATCAGATCGATCATGTCCTGATCGGCTTCGGGGCTTTCGTTCCGGGCCCACATGTCGAGAAACGTATCGAAAAATTCCCCGGACTCCATTTTGAGGGAGTAGGGCACAGGCAGGCCCACTTTGGCGAAGGTGAAGTCGGGCTCAAACTCCTCAAACGGATCAAGCCCCGTCTCTCGTTCTTGCAAGCTCTGCAGGACAAACTGATCCTGCAAACCCGCGACGTCTTTCGCATCTTCGGCTGAGTCGGCTTGAATGCGCCCAGTGATCCAGACCATATCTGTCGGGCTGAGGATGAACGTGTAGCCCTCAGGGACATCGCCCTCATAGTCGGCATTCGCGATGAGGTATTTCTGCGGGCTTTGGCCAGTGGTCCGCGATCCCAAGCTTTCAAACGTGTTCGTCCAGGCATCCAGCAAGGGCATGACATAGTAACGCTCGCCCATATCGGGGATCTCGAACACAGCCGGCCCCTCGCTCAAATCGAGCCAGCCAACACTGTAAAGCGTATTGCGATTGCCGAGCACGACCGCGCGTTGTTCCGGCTGAGCCAGCCGCCTGAAGTGAATGAAGTGGTTGGGGGTTGTTCGCGGCCGCAGCGGCACGGTCAACATCAGGTCCTGACTGATTTTCATGATCACCAGCGGATAGGCGTAGTCAAAAATCGCCTCAGCCTCGGCCAACGAAATCGGAGACTCAGAGCTTTCTTGCGGCGTGACAGCTTCAGAAACCGGATGTGATGGTTGCGTGCCGCCGCACGCGGTTAGAATCCCACATATCGCCAATACGAGCGACGTCGTTACGACTTTCATGAAATGCTCTCACCTGCTTGCTCAATCCTGCCTATCCATAGGCGGGGCAAAAGCGGAAGTCTAATCGGTGTGGCGGGCGGGCCTGTCTGTCGATGCGTTGAAGGCGCGGGCGATTACCGATACGCCTTGGCATAGCGAAGCAGCCGGAGCCCGTCATGAAAGCGCAGCATATTCAGTACTTACTGGCAGCAATTTTTGCGAGTCTAGGATCCTGGTGTCTTTTTGCGCCGCATCATGTGGAGCAGTTGGTCTTGCGGCCAGAGTATCAGCACCTTTCAGACACATCCGCTTTGCTTATGGCGTGCTTTGGCGCACAGGCGGTCTTGGTGGCGTGCGTGATCGCCTTTTCGACCTTCTCGCCGCGAACGTTCCTGGTCTTTGGACTGGTCGGCTCGCTGCCCTTTTTCGTGTTCAACTGGTATTTCGTGTTCGGCGTGAAAATGTTCACGCCCCTGATGGTGATCGACTTTTTTGGCAATGTCGGAATTCTGACCTGCGGTATCGCGGGATACCTTATTCGCAAACGCGAGCTTGAACCTGTTTGAACGCGGACCGCCCCCAACGAATAAAGCGAATGGGGTAGGGATGACGGGACTTATCCGATGGAATCAAGGATCGTGGCGCACCCGACAGGATTTGAACCTGTGACCCCCAGATTCGGAATCTGGTACTCTATCCAACTGAGCTACGGGTGCGTTCTCCGCCTCTTACGCGAACGTGATGGCCGATGCAATCATCCGAATGCGGGTAGCGGCTTTGCAAGTTGCGCAACACTTGGCAGAGATAGGAAATGTCTAGGGAAAGCAGATGAAGAAAACACGAATTAAGTTCGCCGCCACCGTGCTGAGTGCAGGTCTGTTTCTGGCGGCGTGTGGCTCGCAGCAGCCCTCAGGGACGGGCGATCACAGCGATGCCGAAACGCGCCCCAGCAAAGACCAATTGCTCGCCGACTTTGATGCGGCACTGGCGGTCGCTGAAGCCACCTCTGGCCCGGGATTTCCGGCCATGTGGACCCTCGCCGATGAGGATACCGAGATTCACATATTCGGCACGGTCCACTTGCTGCGCCCCGAATTGGAGTGGCGCACGGACGCCTTTGATTCGGCCCTGTCGAGCGCTGATAAAATTGTCTTCGAGGTCGATTTGAAGAGCGAGGCCGCGCAACGGGCCTTCGCAACTGATTTTTTCGCCAGAGGCATGTTCCAGGACGGCCGCACCTTGCGGGGCGTTCTGTCCGATGAGGATGAAGAAGTTGTTTCGGCGGCGTTCGACTCGGTCGGCATGCCCCTAGACGCTGTGGATGCCTTTGAGCCGTGGATGGCTTCGGTCAATCTGGGCATGATGAAACTGGTCGCAGATGGCTATGATCCGAACTCTGGCGTCGAGACTGTGATCGAGACAGAAGCGGCGGCCGCGGGAAAAACCTTCGGGTTCCTGGAGACGATCTCGCAGCAATCAGATGCCTTTGACCTGCTGCCGGAAGCCGAGCAGATTTCCATGCTGTATGAATCGGCGCTGCTTTTGGATGAGTCGCCTCGGATGCTGGATGTCTTGGTGGATGAATGGGCGGATGGGGACATTGCCGGCATCGCCGCGCTGGTCGCGAGCCCCGACGGGGTCGGCTTTAGCGATAGTGTCTACGAATCAGTTCTGGTCGAGCGAAATCGCAATTGGGTGCCGCAAATCGAAGCGCTGCTGGCAGAGCCTGGCCAGGTCTTTATCGCGGTCGGCGCCGGGCATTTGGCAGGTCCGGACAGTGTCATCACCATGCTGCGGGACAAGGGCTATGAGGTCGAAGGACCATAGTGTGTCCGTTCAAGGCTCATTGCCCTCCCAATCGACGATCCATTCTTCGATCTGTTCAGCGTCATCCGGGTCAAACAGCGTCTCTTCGCTGAGCGTTCGGCCCATGATTGACGCCCCCCGTTCGTGAATGAGGGCCTTATCGCCGGAGATCAAATGGTGCCAATCCGGAAGCGGTTTGCCTTCATGAATCAGCCGATAAGAGCAGGAGGCTGGCATCCATCTCAGTTCCGAGACATCCTTGGGCGTTAGAATCACGCAGTCCGGAACATGGGTTTTGCGATTGGGATAATCGCTGCACTGGCACGTTTCAGCGTCGAGAAGTTTGCAATGAAGGCGGGTCAGCGCGATTTCGCCCGTGTCTTCATCTTCAAGCTTGATCAAACAGCATTTGGCGCAGCCATCGCACAGCGATTCCCACTCGGCCGTGTTCATCTCCTCCAGCCGTTTTGTTTCCCAGAACGGCTTTTTCGGATCAGCCATTCTTTGGGCCGTCGCCAATCAGCCAGAGGAAGGGAATGATCTCCGTCCGTTCGAACAGGCCGGCTTTGGCGTAGGGATCATTGGAGGCCCAGGCGTGCACCTCATCCTCGGTCTCAAACTCGATCACGAAGGTTGAGCCGATCATGGTCTGGCCGTCTTTCGACAAGACGGGTCCGGCCATGGCAATCTTGTGTTGATACTCAGCGGCCCATTCCAGATGGGCTTGGCGATTGGCCAGGCGAAGGTCCGAGCTGTCCGCCTTGTCGCGGGCGTTTACCAAAAACAGAGGCAAGATTATTCTCCTTTATAGGGGCGAGAGAGCAGGGCGGTCATCGCATGCGTCACCGTTGTGGACCCGTTCAGGACCGCGTTCACAGCTTCACAGATCGGCATTTCGACGCCTTTCTGTTGTGCGAGTGCGACAAGCGCCGGGGCGGTTGCGACGCCTTCGGTGACGGCGTTGCGCGCCGCCAGGATCTCTCCCACGCCCTGTCCCTGACCGAGTGCTAGCCCGAAACTCATATTACGCGATTGCGGAGACGAGCAGGTCAGAACCAGATCGCCCAAACCGCACAAGCCGGCGAGCGTTTCGGCCCGTCCGCCCATCGCGATGCCGAGCCGGGTCATTTCTGCGAAGCCGCGCGCGATCAAGGCGGCATGCGCGGACTTTCCAAGCTGTAAGCCTTCGACTATGCCGCACGCGATCGCCAGCACGTTCTTAACCGCGCCACCAATCTCCGCCCCGATCAGATCATTTGACCAATAGGGCCGAAACGCCGGGTGACCAATCGCTTCCATCAAGGCCATGCCGAGCGTTTCGTCTTCGCAGGCGAGGGTCACAGCAGTGGGCAGCCCGCGCGCCACATCGGCCGCAAAACTCGGGCCGGAGAGCACTGCAGGTACGGCGTTCGGAAGGGTTTCAGCCAAGACATCGGTCATCAAGCTGAGCGTGCTTTGTTCAATGCCCTTGGCGCAGAGTAGTATAGGTGTGCCATCCGCGACATGCGGTGCAAGTTGCGTAAAGCTCGCGCGGGCAAATTGCGCCGGGACCACGGCAAGAATGGCATCGGCGCCTGAGAGGGTGGAAATATCGGTGCTCGCACGCATGATGGGCAGGTCAAAGCCCGTCAGATAGGCGGGGTTTCCGCGACCTTCACAGAGCGCCGCGGCCACCTCGTCTTCGAGCGCCCAAACCGGAACGTCCAGCGTTTGATCTTCGGCTTTGCTATAGAGTGAAGCGGCGAGGGCTGTTCCCCAGGCGCCAGCCCCCAAAACACCGATCCGCGTAAAATTTGTCACACATCTCACTCACATCTGCGTGCGAAATTGAACAATTTGTTGATCATTCACACTTTTCCATTATTCTTAGGGCATGAACGACAAAATCGATACCCGCGAACAGATCCTCCATGCAGCTATGGAGCGTATCATGCACTATGGCTATGCCAAAACGACCATGGCGGAAATTGCCAGGGACTGCGACATGTCGGCGGGCAACATCTACCGCTTCTTCGCGTCCAAGATTGATATTGCCGAGGCCATGGCCCGCAAACTCAATATGGAGATCAATGCGCAGAATGCCGCTTTGGCGCGTGGATCGGGGACGGCACCTGAAAAAATGCGACGTTTTCATCATGGTGCCCTCAAAATCACGTTCGAAAAACTCGACAAGGATGCGAAGATTCTCGAAGTGGCAGAGGTGCTTTCCCATGAGCGCCCGACCTTTGCGAACGAAGAAATGGCGCAGGAACGGGTCTATCTCGTTCAAATCCTGGAGCAGGGCATCGCAGAAGGTGACTTCGCACCGATGGATAACCCCAATTTTATTGCAGAAATGATGCAATCAGCGACAATGAAGTTTCGGTATCCGCAGCTTTGGTCGCGCCTGACATTGCCCAAGCTTGAACGCGAATTGGATGGAGTCATGGACATAATCCTGGCTGGGTTAAGTGTTCCTATCAAAACGCGTGAGTTATTGAACGCTGAATAATTTTCAAATCATTCATTGATTTTTAGATTTCATGTCCTACATTGAGTGTACAGGCCGCGAATGGTCGTGGTCTGACAACGCAAAGAAGGACAAATCCCATGCGTATTTCCTCCCAAAACGAAGCTCGTCAGGGTTTCATCGCCGCTGCTCTGTCTGTTCCACTCGCCGTTTTCGGTGCCGCCCTGTCTCTGGGCCTGTTCGGTACAATCGTGTGAGCCAAAATCCTCTAGCCTGACCAGAGCGATCCTGGTCAGGCTATTCAGGATTAGATCCAAATCTACTCGACCGTGACAGACTTTGCCAGATTGCGAGGTTGGTCGACATCCGTGCCTTTTTCGACAGCGATGTGATACGCCAACATCTGCACGGGCAAAGCGTAAAGAATGGGTGCGATGAACGAATCGCATTCCGGCATTTCGATACTATTGGCCGGCGTTTCGCCAGCTTCCTGCAATCCTTTTGCATCAGAGATCAAAAGAACATTGCCCCGCCGCGCCGCCACTTCCTGCAAGTTGGATAGCGACTTTTCGAACAATCCGTCATGCGGCGCCACGAAAACGACCGGGGTCTCTTCGTCAATCAATGCAATCGGACCGTGCTTGAGTTCGCCGCTGGCATAGCCTTCGGCGTGAATGTAACTGATTTCCTTCAGCTTCAGCGCCCCCTCCAATGCGATCGGGTAATGGACGCCCCGTCCGAGATAGATCACGTCGCGCGCCTTGGATAAGTCATAGGCGAGCGCCGCAATGGGCTCATCCAGGGCAAACCCCTCAGCGATTAGACGCGGCACGCCGCTCAAAGCGCTGACCAGTCGTGTTTCGGTCTCGCGGTCGATCGCGCCGCGTGCTTTGCCGGCGGCGATCACCACTGCGGCCAAAGCGCAAAGCTGCGCTGTGAAGGCTTTGGTTGAGGCGACCCCGATTTCCGGCCCGGCCAAGGTCGGCAAGACCAGATCCACTTCGCGTGCAATCGTCGAGGTTGGCACATTCACCACGGCTGCGGTTTTGAGCCCCGCCTCTTTGCAATAGCGCAGCGCCGCCAACGTATCGGCGGTCTCGCCGGACTGACTGACGAACAAGGCCAACCCGCCCGACTTTGGCAAAGCCGGCTGGCGATAGCGGAACTCAGATGCGATATCGGTTTTGACCGGCAGGTGGGCAAATTGCTCGAACCAGTATTCTGCCACACAGGTCGCATAATAAGCCGTCCCGCAGGCGACCATGTGCAAATGCGTGATGTCACTCCAATCGATCGCATCCTCGTCGCCGGGCAACTCAATGCTCTGGTCCAGTCCATTGACATAGGCGCCAATGGTTCGCGCTGTGCTGTCGGGTTGTTCGAAAATCTCTTTCTGCATGAAGTGGCGATAATTGCCCTTCTCAACCGTCGCGCCCGCAGATTGGACAATCGTTTCTGGGCGCGAGACTTCAGCGCCGGTCTCATCATAAACCGCATAATTGGTGCGGCTGAGAACGCAGCAATCGCCTTCCTCGAGATAGACCACGCGATTCGTGAACGGCGCCACCGCCAGGGCGTCGGACCCGAGGAACATCTCCTCCTCGCCTACGCCAATCACCAGGGGTGAGCCTTTACGCGCGCCGATCAGAAGATCCTCATGACCTTCGATCAGAATGCAAAGCGCGAACGCGCCTTCCAGCTCTGAAAGCGCGCTTTTCACCGCGGCGACGGGGTCGGCCCCCGCTTCGAGCTTGGCTGAGATCAAATGCGCGACCGTTTCGGTGTCAGTCTCGGTCTCGAACACATGCCCTTTGCTTTCGAGATCGTCGCGCAGGCGGCGAAAATTCTCGATGATCCCGTTATGAACCAGCGCGACCGATCCGGCGAAATGCGGGTGGGCATTGCCCGTGGTCGCGGCGCCATGCGTCGCCCAGCGGGTGTGGCCAATGCCAGTGCGTCCGGCGATCGGCTCGTCGCGCAGCAAGTCTTGAAGATTGCTCAATTTACCGGCGGCGCGGCGACGATCCAGCTTTCCGTCATGCAGGGTCGCGACACCAGCGCTGTCATAGCCGCGATATTCCAGGCGTTTCAACGCCTCCATCGCCCGCTCTGCTGCTGATCCACTCTGACCCAGAATGCCGATAATGCCACACATATACTACTCCACTCCAAATTCGATCCGCGGTTCTCCTAGACCCAGGCTCGGGCCCTCGTCATTGCAAATCCTATTTCCGAATGTGTCGAAGACAGGGGCGCAAAAAGGAAACTCGCGGGCCCAAATAAGAAACCCAAAGAACAAACCCAAAAACAAACAAGGGGACCCGATGCGGATCCCCTTGCAAGAAGTGTTCTAATTTTTGAACCCGAGATGGGTTTATGAGCCGCTGGTTTCACCCGTTGCGGCGCGGCAGCAACGAACCTGCATTTCCAGAACGCGGCTGTTAAAGCGGCACTGCTCATTGTTCAGCTCACGCAGGAAAGACAGACCGCCCGCGCGATGCGTGTAGCGGGTCTGGACGCAGCCCATGACCGTATAGCCTGGCTCACATGTGCCGGTGTCTGATTTTTGAACCGTGGTGGTTTTGCAATCCAAGTCCTTTTCGGACAGATGCTGGGCCAATGAAAAGGCCTCATCGGCTCGGCTCTGGGCGGCATCCGCAGAGGCTTGCGCGCTGGCAGCAGCTGCAGCGGCGCTATCAGCGATCTGGCGGGCTTCGCCGAGGCTCATACTGGTTTCGGAAAGTGCGGTCGCATTGCCATCAATCTGAACTTTCAGGCGGCAAACATCTTCGGAAGCGCGATCAGCTTCTGCACAATAATCAGCAACCGACATGTCAGCGGGAATACTGGTTGCACAACCCGCGAGTGTAAAGGCGAGCATACTGCCCACCAGGAATGATTTCATACGCATTTTGCGTGTCCTCTCTGTTCCCCAACGCAACATCCCATGCAGATCATATGCCATGAAGCGGAAAGCTTCCTTGGAATTTGCTGCAAAATTATGGCATTGCGCCTTCAAGACGTTCACTAAACACTCGTACAATTGAACGAGGCAAGGAATTTAGGGCATTATGGCACGCAAATATTTCGGAACCGACGGAATCCGTGGCAAAGCGAACACACCTCCGATGACTCCGGAGATCGCAATGCGGCTTGGAATGGCGGCTGGAAAGTACTTTCGGACGACGAGTCCACGTCGTCATAGCGTTGTTATTGGCAAAGATACTCGCCTATCAGGATATATGATTGAGCCAGCTTTGGTCGCTGGATTCACTTCTGTGGGCATGGATGTGACCCTTTTTGGGCCGCTGCCAACGCCAGGCGTAGCGATGATGACGCGGTCTTTACGGGCCGATCTGGGCGTCATGATTTCGGCCAGTCATAACAGTTTTCAGGACAATGGAATCAAGCTGTTCGGCCCAAATGGCTACAAATTATCCGACGAAATTGAGTTGGAAATCGAAGCCCGTATGGACCGCGCATTGGACGATAAACTCGCCGCGCCAGAAGATTTAGGGCGCGCCAAGCGGGTCGATGATGCGCAAGCGCGCTATGTTGAGATCGTCAAAGCGAGTTTTCCAAAACGCCTGAATCTGAAAGGCTTGCGAGTCTGTATCGATTGCGCCAATGGCGCCGCGTACAAGGTCGCCCCGGCGGCGCTGTATGAGCTTGGCGCCGAAGTGTTCCCGATTGGGGTGGAGCCGAACGGATTCAATATCAATCTCGAGGTTGGCTCGACGGATACGAATGCGCTCAAAGAAGCGGTGCAAACCTATCGAGCTGATATCGGCATTGCGCTTGATGGTGATGCGGATCGCTGCATCATTATCGATGAGAAAGGCAATGAGATTGATGGCGACCAGCTGATCGGCCTGATTGCCGGAAACTGGAAAGAAAAAGATCTGCTGGCGCAAACCGGCGTGGTGACCACGGTCATGTCCAATCTCGGTCTGGAAAAGCATCTTGAAAGCATCGGTCTGACACTGGATCGAACCAAGGTGGGCGACCGCTATGTGGTTGAACGCATGCGCGAGGGTGGGTTCAATTTGGGCGGTGAGCAGTCGGGCCACATTGTGATGTCGGACTATTCGACCACCGGCGACGGCCTGATGGCGGCGCTGCAAGTCCTTGCCGTTATGGTTGAGACCAAAAAGCCGCTGTCAAAAATCGCTCACGTCTTCGATCCGGTGCCCCAGAAATTGGTCAATGTTCGGTTCAAGTCGGGCGCTCCGCTGGAAGAAGAGAGCGTCAAAGAGGCGATCGCCGCAGCGGAAAAATCGCTCGGCAAAAAGGGACGCCTCGTCATTCGCAAGTCTGGCACAGAACCGCTTATCCGGGTCATGGCCGAGGCCACCGACGCCAAATTGATGGATGCGGCAGTCGAGTCCGTTGCAGATGCCGTGCGGGCGGTCAGTTAAGCTATGCCCTCGCTCGAGCTATTGCTGGTCGAGGCGGTCGGCTGGATCGGCGCGGGCTTGATCCTGCTTGCCTATTATCTTCTGTCTCACGACAAGATTCAGGGGCAGTCTTTCGCCTATCAGTGGATGAATTTGCTCGGCGCGGCAGGTCTGCTCATCAATAGCGGCTATCATGGAGCGGTTCCGTCGCTGGCTTTGAATCTGATCTGGCTCGGCATTGCCGCATTCGCCATCTGGAGTATTCACGCGCGTTTGCGGCAGACCAAATAGGCGATCGGCCGTTAGGGCAGAAGCCCTTCAATCGCGGCGAGACCGGCAAAATTTGCAACCGACCCGGCATTGTCGGCATTCACCCCGCCAAGGGCATAGACCGGCAAGGGCGCCGCCCGGGTCCAGGTTTTGAAACGCGCCACGCCCAATGGGGCCGCGGCGCTTGCGCTGTTCGACGCGAACACGGTCGAGACCAAAGCCGCATCCAATCCGATCTTATAGGCCCTGCGGATGGCTGCGGGGGAGTGGGCGCTTGCGGTTTGGAGGGCGAACTGGCCATGCCATTTGCTGGCTTTGTGGGCGATGGCTTCCGGCCAATGCACGCCGTGAGCGCCGGTTTCTCGTGCGAGCAGCGGATCTGCGGCGATCAGGAAACAGCGCTCATGTTCCGCGCACGCGGCGGCCAGTTGATGCGCGACCGACACGCGATCGCTGGCGCCAAAATGTCGATAGATGACGCCAACGGCGGCGGGCAACGCGTGCACCACGTCGACCGGGTTTTGGATTCGCGCCGGATCGCTCAAAAATAGCAGCGGGGGTAAATGCGCTGGAAAGTGCTGCGCGACTTGCCGGGCGGCGGAACGCCACTTGCGGGCGGCGGCGGCTTGGTGTTTCAACCCCATCATGAGTTCAGATACACAGCCTGTTTCGATCCGCGAAGCCCGAAACGACATTCTCGCCGAAATTGGTGCGCACGTGAGCCTGGTCGCTGCTTCGAAACGCCAACCCGATAGCCGCATTGAGGCGGCATTGGCGGCGGGGCATCGCGTCTTTGGTGAAAACCGGGTGCAGGAAGCCCAAGAGAGATGGCGCGCGCGAAAAGACCAGTATCCGGATTTGGACCTACGATTGATCGGGCCGCTACAAACAAACAAGGCCGAAGATGCTGTCGAGCTGTTCAATGTTATTGAAACGCTTGATCGCGAGAAGCTGCTCAAGGCCCTGATCAAAGCGATCGAGAAAACCGGCGCGCCGCCGCCGGATCTCTTCATTCAGGTCAATACAGGTGATGAGCCGCAAAAAGGCGGCGTTGGTCTCGACGACCTCGCCGATTTGATTGCCGCCACGCAGAACAGCTATCCGGGGCAGCTTGTGGGGCTCATGTGCATTCCGCCTGCAGAAGAGCCTGCGGCGCCGCATTTCGCCTTGTTGAAGTGGCTCGCAGATGCGCATCAATTGCCGCAAGTCAGTATGGGGATGAGCGGAGATTATGCGCTGGCGGCGCGGCTTGGCGCGACCCATGTTCGGGTGGGGACGGCTTTTTTTGGCGCGCGGGAGACTTAGACGGTGTGTTTCGCGATGATGGCATCGAGATGCAAGGTCACCGCATTCATAATCAAATCGCGCCAGGCCGTTGATGGAATGAGGTCCGTCGCTTCGTGATCCTGCAGGCTGATATAGCCATGCGAGAGTGCCCAGACTTGCAGCGCGGCTTCGCGCTTCTGACGACTGCTCAGCTCTGCGGGTATGGCAAGAGAGATCAAATGTGTAAGGCGGTTAAACGCTTCCTCGCCGACAGCGATGGCGGACGAAGAGGGGGTGTAAGCCGGATCACTGACCCCGAAGATCAATTGGTAATGCCCGCGATGTGTGGCGGCGAGATCAATGTAATTGGAAAGGCCTTTTAAGACGGCTTCTCGCGGTTCGAGGCCTTCATCGAGCACATCAATGGCGCTCATGACCATCTGGAAGCCCTCAATATAAAGCGCGTCCAGAATGCCCTGTTTGCCGTTAAAGTGATTATAGATGCCGATTGTTGAAAGGCCGGCGCGTGACGAAATCGCGCGCACACTCAAGCCGCTCGCTCCGTTTTTTGCGAACAGTTCGGAAGCTGCCATTAGGATTTTGCTTTTACTGTCGGCCATGGATACATTCGGGTTGACATTCAATAACAGTGTTATTATCAGACCATAACACTGTTATCAAGTCCAACATTCAGCTGGGAGGGGAAGATGACCCCAGAGACGATTGAAGTTGATTACTTAATCATTGGCGCCGGGGCGATGGGGATGGCGTTTGCCGACATCATCCTGACAGAGAGCGACAAGACCGTGCTGCTGGTCGACATGCACCAGAAACCGGGTGGGCATTGGAATGACGCGTATCCATTTGTCACGCTACACCAGCCCTCTGCCTATTATGGTGTCAGCTCCAAAGAGCTTTCAAAGGGGATCATTGATCCGATCGGGCTGAATAAGGGTTTGCAGGATCTCGCCTCGGGGCCGGAAATTATGGCCTATTTCGATGAAGTGATGCGCTATCAGTTTTTGCCAACCGGGCGGGTCACCTATCTGCCAATGTGCAAATATGAGGGCGATGGAAAAATCAGCGCTTTGACGTCTGACAAAACCTATCAAGTCACCGCGCGCGAAAAAATTGTCGATGCGACCTGGCTCAAAACGACGGTTCCGTCGACGCATGTGCCAAATTTCGAGGTTGCCGATGGCGTCAAATTCATGCCGCTCAATGATTTGCCAAAGGTCACCGATCAGCCATCGCGATATGTGATTGTTGGCGGCGGGAAGACCGGGATTGATGCCGTGGTCTGGCTGCTCGAAAACCATGTCGACCCGGACATGATCCATTGGGTGCGCCCGCGCGATGCCTGGCTGATGCGCCGCGAGAATACACAGCCCGATACAAAATTCTTCGAAGCCACCATGGGCGCGCAGGCAGCGCAAATGGAAGCGATTGCGCAATCTGAATCGATTGACGACATGTTTCTGCGCCTCGAGACGGCGGGCATTTTCACCCGCATCGATCCAGATGTGACGCCGATAATGATGCATGGCGCGACGATTTCAGATCCGGAGCTGGAAGAGCTTCGACGCGTCAAGAATGTCATCCGCAATGGCCGGATCAGCCGCATCGAGCTGGACAAGATCATTTTCGAAAATGGCGACACGCTTGCCAGCGACGCGGACACCCTATTTGTCGATTGTTCCGCCTGCGCGGTCGGCAATTCCGAGGAGACCACGGTCTTCCAGGGCGACACGATCTATCTGCAAACAGTACGCACGGTTCAACCGGTGTTCAGCGCCGCCTTTATCGCGCATATCGAGCTCACCCGTGAGAGCGAGGAAGAGAAGAATCGCTTGTGTCAGGTGGTGCCATTGCCGAACCACGCCACCGACTGGATCCGCATGCAATCAGCATTCATGATGAATCAGTATTCCTGGTCGCAGGAAAAAGACCTTCGCCAATGGCTGCTCGGCAATCGACTAGATGGCTATTCGCAGCTCGCGGCGAGCGTGGAGGAGGGCGAGACCGAAAAGCTCGCCATCATGAAGCGCCTCAGGGACAATGCCGTCCCGTCGGTCATGAAACTTCAGGAATATATGGCAGAGATTGCCTAGCTCAGACCTCGTCCGGCTCGCTCCGGTCAACGACATAATAGCCACGTCGCGGGTTGAAGCCGTACATATCGGCTTGCGGGTGCTCGGCCGCGTCGACGGCATCATCGTACGTGTCGTACGGCCCATGCTCGCCGGTTTGCGTGACAAGATAGAAGTGGCCCAATTCCGGGCGCTCTGGCGAATACTCAGTCAGCTGAAACATTTGCAGCCTCCTTACGAAGCCCGCCCCACATGCAGGTTTCGGTGATTCGTGTGGCAGGAATGTGATCGCAGGCTTTGGATGAGGGTTTGGACCCTAAAAGCCTATTTTAATTGAGGATTCTGTGCTCGAATCTTTCAGAACCTGAAGCATATGCTCTTGTGCAATCGCCACGCAGCCCTCTGTCGGGCGATAGTCATCATGGGCGAGATGGAAAAAAACCGCGCTGCCGCGACCAGAGATGACCGGGTCGCTATTATGGCTAAGCTCGACAATCAGGTCGTAGACATGATCATCTCGAAGCAGTTTTTCGTGGCTGGCCTCGAAGGGCAGGGTGACGGGTCGGTTATAAAGCGGGTGGGCAGGCGCATCGCACCATCCATCGGTTTCACGCAAAGGCACGATCGGCAGCGCGGTTTGCGGACGCGAGAGGCGATCTGCACGGTAAAAGACCCGCTTCATCTGCCAGACCCCTTGCGGAGATGTCCCATCGCCTTCGCGTTTTTGTTCGGCACCAACAACACCTCCTCGCCCCAGCGCGCATTGGCAGGTCAGGCCGTTTCCAGAAAATTTGCCGCGGGCAGTGGCAGTAAATGTCAAGACGGTCACGCGCTGCTCTCCTTTTTGTGACATCAGCTGAAGAAGCGTGTAATGAAACTGAAGGTCTCATTCTCTATTTGCTGGCCACAAGACAAGGGAGAAAGTCATGGCTGTGACAAAAACCATCCTGCTCGTGGACGATGACAATGAGCTACGCGAGGCGCTCGCGGAACAATTTGAACTGTATGAGGGCTTTACTGTCCTTCAGGCCCCGAATGCGACTCAGGGCGTGAAAATGGCGGAAGTCGAACGCACGGATCTGATCCTGCTGGACGTGGACATGCCGGACATGGATGGCCGCGAGGCCTGTAAAGTGATGCGCAATCGAGGGGTGCGCGCGCCGATCATCATGCTGACCGGTCAGGATAGCGACGCTGATACGATCCTGGGCCTCGATAGCGGCGCCAATGACTATGTCACCAAGCCGTTCAAATTCTCGGTTCTGCTGGCCCGCGTCCGGGCGCATCTGCGCAGTTTCGAGCAGAGCGAAGACGCAACCTTCGATGTTGGGCCATATGAGTTCCGACCCAGCATGAAGCTGTTGGTCAAGGAAGATGACCGCAAGATCCGCCTGACCGAAAAAGAGACCAATATCCTGAAATATCTCTACCGTGCTGGCGGCAAGCCGGTGGCGCGCGAAGAGCTGCTCTCAGAGGTCTGGGGTTACAATGCGGCCGTCACCACGCACACGCTGGAAACCCACATCTATCGCCTGCGTCAGAAGATCGAACCCGATCCGGGCAATGCGCGCCTATTGCTGACTGAAGCGGGCGGTTACCGCCTGTCGCCATAACTAGCGCCAGCGCAGATTGTCTCGGCTCAGGTCGCTGATCTGCTTTGCGCCCATCAATTGCATGTCGCGCTCAATCTCTGTGCGGAGATTGCCGAGGGCGCGCTCGACGCCGGCTTGTCCGGCGGCGGCCAGGGCATAGAGGTACAAGCGGCCGCCTGAAACGGCTTTGGCGCCAACCGACAGGGCCTTCAATATGTGCGTGCCGCGCTGAATGCCGCCTTCGCAGATCACATCGATCTGATCGCCTACGGCATCGCAAATCTCGGCCAGTTGATCGAACGGCGCGCGCGATCCATCGAGTTGGCGACCGCCATGATTGGAGACCATGATTCCGGTACAGCCAATGTCGACGGCGCGTTTAGCGTCTTCGACACTCATAATGCCCTTCAAGGCAAATTCACCGCCCCATTGCGCGCGGAGTTTCTCGGCATCTTTCCAGTTCATAGACGGGTCAAGCATGGTCGAAAAATAGTCGCCGACTGAGACCGCGATATTCGTGCCCTGACTGACATGGCTGGAGAGGTGCGGCATGTCGAACTTTTCCTTGGTCAGGAAATTCCATGCCCAAGACGGATGAGCCGCGAAGCTCAACAGAGAGGAAGGGGTCAATCGCGGCGGCGAGGTAAACCCGGTCCGCAAATCGCGCTCACGATTACCGCCGGTGATGGTGTCCACGGTCAGGGCCATGACATTGAAATTGGCCGCCCGCGCCCGTTCCAGAAGCGCGTCATTTAGACCGCGATCCTTGTGAAAGTAGAACTGGAACATCTTTGGGCCCGGCGCGATTTCGGCAATGTCTTCAACCGTCACGGTCGCCAGAGACGACACCCCAAACATGGTGCCGAACTTGGTCGCAGCTCGCGCCACGGCACGTTCGCCTTCATGGTGAAACAGGCGCTGCAGAGCGGTTGGCGCGCAATAGAGCGGCATGTCGAGCTTTTGCCCCATCACCTCGACTGACATGTCGACAGTTTCGACACCCGCCAGAACATTCGGAACCAGATCCACATCTTCATAGGCGGCGGTGTTTCGCCGATACGTCACCTCATCGTCGGCGGCGCCGTCAATATAGTGGAAGATCGGACCCGGTAGACGCTTTTTCGCGAGGCGTCTGAAATCCGCGAAACTGTGGCAGTCATTCAGATTCATGCGCGTTGTCCATCACAGATCAGGCCGCTGCGCAATGGGCTTAAGAGGTTTCGCCAAATAGCTCTCGCCCGATCAACCAGCGACGGATCTCTGACGTACCGGCGCCGATCTCCATCAGTTTGGCGTCGCGCAGCAGTCGCCCGGTCGGATACTCATTCACATAGCCATTGCCGCCCAACATCTGGATGCCTTCCAGCGCCATCTGAGTGGCTTTCTCGGCCGCATAGAGAATGCATCCCGCTGCATCCTTTCGCGTGGTTTCGCCGCGATCGCAGGCCGCGGCGACGGCGTAGGAATAAGCGCGCGCCGTCGACAATGAGACATACATGTCGGCAAGTTTGCCTTGCATCAGCTGAAAGGTGCCGATGGGCTTACCGAACTGCTCGCGCTCGTGAATGTAAGGCAGCACCGCATCCAGTACGGCCTGCATAATGCCGAGCGAACAGCCTGACAGAACAACCCGCTCATAGTCGAGGCCGCTCATCAGGATCTCAGCGCCTTGACCCAGCTCGCCGACCAAATTCTCTTCCGGAACGACGCAATCTTCGAAAACCAGTTCGCAGGTGTCTGAGCCGCGCATCCCGAGCTTGTCGAGTTTCTGTGCGGTGGTGAAGCCTTCCATATCCGGCGTGATCAGAAAGGCAGAGATGCCTTTCGAACCGCCATTCGGATCGGTCTTGGCATAGACCAGCAGCGTGTCTGCGGTCGGGGCGTTGGTGATCCACATCTTGTTGCCATTCAGCAGATACCCGCCTTGAACGGCTTGCGCGGTCAGTTTCATCGACACGACATCCGAGCCGGCATTCGGTTCACTCATCGCCAAGGACCCAAGATGCTCGCCCGAAATCAGGCCTGGCAGATGTTTGGCTTTCTGTTCTTCATTGCCCCAGCGTCGAAGCTGATTGATGCAAAGGTTAGAGTGGGCGCCATAAGACAGACCCACTGATGCCGAGGCGCGGCTGATTTCTTCGACCGCGATTGTGTGTTCCAGATAGCCAAGTCCGGTGCCACCATCTTCTTCGCTGACCGTAATTCCGTGCAGGCCGAGCTCACCCATTTTCGGCCAGAGATGGCGGGGAAACTCATTGGTCGCGTCAATCTCTGCAGCGATCGGCGCGATTTCATCTTGCGCGAACCGATGCACGGTATCGCGGATCATCTCGGCTTCTTCTGAGAGACGAAATTGCAGGGTCGGATAGGGCACGGTCATGCTGGATTGTCCTTCTTGACCAAAATTGAATTTGGCACCGGGATAGACGCGCTGGGGAGCGAAGACAATATCGTTAAGGGCGTGGCCGGGCCTAAAACGAATGAACCCGCCAGCCGGGGAACAGCTGACGGGTTCTGCAGAATCTCGCAGGCCAGGTGGGGACGCGCGAAGAGATCTGCAATCTAGAGATTTGGGTCTGGGCGGGCGGACGTTCCGCTAGCTGTTTTCCTCAATCGTCACCGGGCCGTGATCATCAACATGATCCCCGTGCACATAATGCAGGCGGCCATCATGGATGTAATCCATGTGATCGCCATGACGGACCATCAGATGGGAGTCATTCTCCCCGTGCATATGGTCTGCGTGCAGCGCCGCATCCATCGGCGCTTCTCCGTCCGGATTTGCATCGGTGACCTCCAGGACATGCTCGTCCACGTGTCCGTCATGAACAAAGTGCAGGTGACCATCATGCAGATAGTCCCAATGATCGACATGCCAGACTTTGACATGGCCACAATTATCACCGTGGACATGGGCATGGTCGGCATGAATCTCAGCCTCGTGTTCCGCCGGCGCCACGGCGCAGGCTCCGAGCGATACAATCACGGTGGCAAAGAGAAGGGTCGTACGCATGGAAAGCTCCAGGTTTCTATTCTGGAATCGAATAGCATCTCCGGCCGAAAAAATCCATAAGTTATTGTTTTTATTGCATTTTTTGTTTTGTTATAACATCTCTTTTGAGCGGCGGATTGACACTTCTGCCGAAAAATCAGGGCTTTAGGACCCGACCTTGCCGCCATCGATCCGACGTAGCGCCAAAACGCTAGGCCGTGGCGGGGCGCCGTCGACAAAATCCGGCCAGCGGGTCGTCGGGGTTTCGAAGGTTGCGCGATTGCCATCGCCGGGATGTTGGACAGCCACGAACAGGGTTTCCCCATCCTCGGCAAAGCGCGGGCCACAGACTTCGGCGCCAATCGGGGCTCGGAAAAAGGCACGCCCTGTGCCGCGCGTTTCACCGTCCGTGCCCATTGCCCAGATGCCATCTGCGGCGCCGGTATCGTCATTGCCGTCGGTCGCAATCCATAACCGGCCGTGCGGGTCCAGGGCGCAATTGTCCGGGCTGCCAAACCATCCCTGATCGGTGGTCAGCGGGTTCCAGACGGCGCCGACCTCGGCAACATTCGGATCGCCGCACCGCACCAGGATTTCCCAGGTCGAGCGGGTTGCTGTGAAGTCGCCGTCGGGTTCTGTGATTTCGATAATATGACCGAACGGGTTCGCGCCGCGCGGATTAGCGGCATCGGTTTGGTCGGCGGTGCGGCGCGAATTATTGGTCAGCATGACCCAGACCTTGCCGGTCCGCGGGTCAGGCTCGACATCCTCTGGTCGGTCCATCGGGGTCGCGCCGAGCAAGTCTGCCGCACGCCGCGCTTCAATCACGACATCGCCTTGCGTGTTGAAGCCATTGTCGGGGGTCAATGGGCCAGTGCCATGAATGAGCGGCATCCATTCCACTGATCCGTCCGCGTCGAAGCGCGCAACATAAAGCGTGCCCTCGCTCAGCAGATCCATGTTTTCGGCGCGGTTATCCGGATTGAACGTCTTCGCGGAGACGAATTTGTAGACATAATCAAAGCGTTGATCATCGCCCATATAGACCACGATCCGACCATCTGGCGCGACCACGCTTTCGCATCCTTCATGTTTGAAGCGGCCAAGCGCTGTTCGCTTTTTCGGCATTGAGGTTGGATCCATCGGATCGACCTCGACCACCCAGCCAAATCGGTTAGGTTCGTTTGGCTCTTTCGAGACGTCAAAACGATCAACGTGGCGACCCCATTGATACCAGCCGCCAGGGACAGCCATACGCTTATGGTTTTCGGTTTCGGCGTGCCCCTCTGGCACGGTTCCGAGGAAGTTCCCATTGATGTTCTCTTCCGCCATCAGATAGGTGCCCCAAGGCGTGATCCCGCCAGCGCAATTATTCATCGTACCGGCAACCAATCGACCAGACGGGTCTTCTGTTGTTTTCAAGCGATCTGATCCAGCCGCTGGACCCGTCACTTCCATCGGCGTTTTGTGGGCTGTGATCCGGCGATTGTACGGGCTGCCCACGACAGGCTTCCATCCATCCGGCGTTCGTTTGATTTCAACGACAGACCCGCCATGCGCTGCCATCTCAATCAGGCACCGCTCTTTGGTCATCGAGTTTGGATAGTCAGCGGCCACACCGGGCAGCATTAAAGGCGTCGAGACATATTCATGGTTCACGCAGAGCAGGCCGCGCGCCTCGCCATCGACATCGTCGAGCGGCACGAAACCAAGATAATCATTATTGTAACCGAACTGTTTCAGCTGGTCGGCTTCTGACTGATTGAACGGATCATAAGCCGGACTGTCGGCGAAGAGTGGATCGCCCCAGCGCAGGACAATGTCGGCCGTATACCCGTTCGGCACATGATGGGTTTCATCCAAGCCGCGCTGGATCTCCTCAAACGCGAAGGCGGGTAGCGCCGTATCCGTAGCGCGCGTGGACACCGTCTGCGGCGTCGCGCATCCGGTCATCACCAGGCCGCTCGTCGCTGCAAGGCCGCCCAGGAACCCCCGCCGGCTCAATCGCTCATCGATAATGTCTGAGATGGTCTGTGCCCCGTCCGCAATTCGCGGATTGGAGGTTGTATTTTCGCTATGATCCATGTCGCCGTAACACCCTGTCGTGAGTCGCTTTATTTTAGCGCTCATTTGCAACACTTTTAGGGCATTTCATATGGTTCAATTTGGCTCATGCTGAGCGCATAGGCCGTATCGCCCAGTTCATTCTCGGTTTTTTCCGTCATGAGAGTCCCTTCGACCCAGAAAGGGGCCCAAATATCTTCGACTTTGATGGCCGGATCTGCGCGGACGAATATGATCTGGTTTGGCGGCGGGGGCGGGGTGTGAATACAGGCGCCCATATAGGGGACGAACAAGAATTCACGATGGCGCGCATTGGCCGCGAAATCGAACGGAACGACATAGCCGGGAATCCGAACAAATTCTCCGTCCAGGTCGGTGACGGTCTCGAACGTGCCCAATTGCGGCATGAAATCGAGCTCTGAGCCTTCGGCGATGGCGCCGTATGGATCAGCATCCGCCAGCGTGGTCGTATTGGCCATGTAGCGCTTTTCCAGCATGGCGTAGAACTCTTCATACTCGCGCATCAATTGCTCTTCGCTGCCCTCTGGCATCAGGTCTTCCCACATGATGGTCAGCGGCTCGCCGTCTTTGACGCCCCAATATTTCACTTCCCGTGTGCTCGCTTCGATCCCGTCCGCCTCGGCTTGAGATGAAGCCTCAGCGGGGTCTTCCGGGCGATCAAAATCAACCGTTTCCGCGCCTTCGGGCAGAGGCGGGGGCGCGACTGAGTCTGCCGCTGCAGACGGCGTCTCGGCCGTTGGCGCGTTGCAGGCGCCGAGAAAAAGCGCAGTCAGGCAGGCGGCTAAGCGTTGCATCCTCTCTCTTCTGACAAGATTCGGCGACTTGATTGAGCCCCCGGGCCGTTGGGACCTGATCTAGACTAAATGCAAATGTGGTCAGACAATGAAGCGCGCATCATCGCGAGTTAAAACGGTGTCATACTCAGGCGATACTTCGTCCAAAGACACGCTTTCGAGCACCAAAAGCAGGCGTATCTGACCGGTGCCCGCTATTGGCGGCGAGCGATGGCGCAGCGTCGGCTGGGTTGATCCTGGCCAGCGTCTGCCTTTGAGCAAGATCGGCATGCCGGTTGGCACCTCTTCGATCCGCTCTTGTGATGGATCATCCAGGCTGAGCTGCGTGCCCGGCCCGCGATAGGTGCAGATCAGGCGCGCCGTCACATTGTCGATGTGAAATTTGGAACAGGCATTATCCTGAACCCGGTCGAGGCGTAGTCTGACCCAGTCCGTATCGAACTGTTCGCTGATAAACTGGACCATTCGGGCCGCGTCTTGTGCGAGCCAGAGTGCGGGGTCTGGATCGGTCATGCGGGCCGGCTTGAACAGCGCGCAGACACAGTCAAAGACTGTTTCTGGATTGAGGACAAAGCGCGCATCTGGAATCTGCCTCGCGGGCAATTTATCCAGCCAGCGCTGAACCTTTTTCGGCACAGTCCGGGTCCAGATCACCGCTTCCAGCTGTTTTTCGCGAAGACGGGTAAACTGCGCCAGCGTATCAACATGAGCGACGGGAAAGCGCGGCTCTGTTGTCAACGTTGTGTCTTGGGCTTGGGCCAGTGTGTCATGTGCCACGGTCCGGGCATCCTTGTCTGAGAATTTTTGTTCTTTTGCCCTTGCCCGGCTGACCTGTCGACTTAAATGTGATGTTATACAGTCACTTTTTAAGGGCGAGTCATGCACGGTGAACGGATCACTGATTCTTGGCTGAACGTATCGCAACTCCGCCGCCGTCGCTTTTGCGACGGGGAAGCCACTTCGCGGTGGTCGCGGGTCTCGCTCGAACCTTAACACAACCGAATTGGCTCACGCATAATCCCAAGTTTGCGTGACCAAGACACTCAAGTCTGTCCCAAGCAGACCAACGTGTCACTCCCAAGGCGAGGGTCTTCAGACCCTCGCCAACCAACCTCTCAAAAGGAAATTTACGATGAATAACAGCATGAAAGCCGTCATGGGTGGTGTCGCAGGTTTGGCGATTGCGGCCTGTGCTTCAACGGCCGTCGCGGATAATGCCGACGCCGTCGCAACCGGAATTACCGAGGCCGATGTTGTCGCTGCACAAACCGAGTGGGGCAATGGAATTGTCGCAATTTCGAGCGTGCACGCGTCTGACGGCGATTACAAAGCGCGCGCAACTGACCATATCAACTCGCTGTATGCCTATGGCGATACCGCTGTGATGTTCAAGCCGACCCTGGCCGCTGACGATCAGTTCCGTGAAACCTTTGACGAAGCCCTGGCTTATTTCATTGGCAAGGAAGGCACCGAAGATACAGGATTTGCGATCAAAGGCTGGACCAATGTCCGCTGGGAGAGCAATGGCATCTATACCGATGGCGACTCAGCCATGGCGATGGGCAATTACTATTTCACCGGGCCAGACGGCAGCGAAACCAAGGTTGAGTACACCTTTGGCTATGTCCTGAACGAAGCTGGCGACCTGATCATCAACTTGCATCACTCGTCCCTGCCTTATTCGGCAGGCTAAACGCTTGAACTGAGAGAGAGGCGCTTGCGGCGCCTCTCTAATTACCGCCCAACGAGTTTAGCCTGGGAGGCTTACTCCGCCGACGCTGGCGCCATATCCGCATCGGCAATGCCGTGTGATTGACGCGTGCCGGGCACCCGAATGTCTTCAACAAGATCCTGAATATCTTGAGGGGGTGCTGTTGTGGCGAGGGAAATCCCGATTCCAAGAGCCCCAGAGACCCACATGAAGACAAAACCAATGCCTTCAGGGGAGACACCAAACAAATACTGGTCTGGTGTACCACCGCCAAACTTGAAATAGACAATGTAGGTAAAGGTCGAGATCAGGCCGAACAGCATGGCGACGACCGCGCCTTCCTTGTTCATTCGCTTCCAGAAAATCCCCAGGAAAATGACTGGGAACAAGGAGGCTGACGCCAAGCCGAAGGCGAACGCGACCACCTGTGCGACGAAGCCAAGTTGTGACGAGAAAATCCCCAGCAAGCCCGCCGCAACAACCGCGCCTGCTGCGGCACCACGCGCCACGCGAAGTTCGGTCTTGTCGTCCATGTTCTTGAACAAGGTTCGGCGACAAATATCGTGGCTAACAGCGGAGGAGATAACCATGAGCAATCCCGCTGCGGTCGATAGCGCCGCTGCGAGGCCGCCCGCAACGACCAGGCCTATCACCCAGCCGGGCAATTGCGCGATTTGCGGGTTGGCCAGAACATGAATATCGGCGCTGAACGGCACGACTTCATTCTCGAGCCCGTCTGGCGCCTTCGGTCCGCGGAACTGGACCAGACCGTCATCATTCTTGTCTTCGAATCCGATCAGGCCAGTGACTTCCCAATCGCCATACCATTCTGGAATCGGCTTACCGCCCGCCGCTTCAATCTCCGCAGCGCGGGCCTCATAATCCTCGTCGGCCGCAATGTACGTGCTCTCATTTACCGTATCGATAAAATTGAGCCGCGCGAAAGAGGCAACCGCGGGTGCCGTGGTGTAGAGCGCGGCAATAAAGACCAGTGCCCAGCCGGCTGACAGACGCGCGGCTTTTGCGCTCGGCACCGTGAAGAACCGAATGATCACGTGCGGCAGCCCGGCCGTACCGAACATCAAGGCGCCCGTGATCGCAAACACGTCGAACATCGACTTGTCCGTTTGCGTATATTCATTGAATCCCAAGTTGGTGACCACATTGTTGAGCTTTTGCAGCATCGAAATGTCCTCGCCTGCGGCATTGCTGATGAATCCGAGCTGAGGGATCGGATTGCCGGTAATGATCAGTGACATGAAGATCGCAGGCACCGTATAGGCGAAGATCAGGACGCAGTATTGAGCAACCTGGGTATAGGTCACGCCTTTCATGCCTCCGAGCACGGCATAGAAGAACACGATCACCATGCCGATAATGATGCCGACATTGAAATCGACGCCCAGGAAGCCGGAAAATGCAACACCCACGCCTTTCATCTGACCGGCAATATAGGTGAAGGAGACAAACAGCGCGCAGATCACCGCGATGATCCGGGCCAGGTCGGAATAGTAGCGGTCGCCGACAAAATCCGGCACCGTGAACTTGCCAAACTCGCGCAAGAACGGGGCGAGCAAAACCGCCAGCAGCACATAGCCGCCGGTCCAGCCCATCAAATAGACCGAGCCGCCATAACCGAGAAAAGCAATCAGGCCCGCCATGGACAAGAAGGACGCTGCGGACATCCAGTCCGCTGCGGTCGCCATGCCATTGACGGTGGGGTGAACATCATGGCCCGCGACGTAGAAATCATCGGTCGAACCCGCGCGCGCCCAGATGGCAATGCCGATATAGAGCGCAAATGTTGTGATGACGAAAAAGAGGGTCCAGTCCATCGGTCTAACCCTTCACGCCGTACTTGCGCTCAAGCCGGGCCATAGCGAAGCAGTAATAGAAGATCAGTCCCACAAACACATAGATCGAACCTTGTTGGGCAAACCAGAAGCCGAGCGGGGCTCCGCCTATGGCGAATTGATCGAGGAAGTCCCTAAATAATATGCCGGCTCCATAAGAGACGGCAAACCAGATCGCGAGCAAGGTCAGGGTCAGGCGGATCGTGGCCGCCCAATAGCCTTTTGCATCTGTTTTTTGTTTCTCGGACACGTTTCGGTCCTCCCTGATTCTAATGGACGGCATATTTACCGCATTATCAGGGGGATGCATCAAGGGGCATTTGTTTAGACCGACTTTGGTCTAAGCATCTTGATCCTTGGCTGGGTCGTCCGTTTACCCGCCCTGTGAGCGCTGCATTTTCGCTTGAATGTTTCAACGCGATCGCGGATGGGAATGCGGTACCAACGCCTTGCCTGTAAGCTCATGACGAACCGCCTGGATTATACATTCTCAGTCGCCCCTATGATGGAGCGCTTGCAATATGCAATAAAAACAAGAACTTGCAGAGGGTTGTGCTCGCTCTGTGCACACTGATTTTGTGAATTTTTGTGTGGAAAAGTGCAGTTCGGAGCGGTCCCGTGAGCTGCTGACTCAATAGAGCATAGTTCGCTAGATTTGGCCATGTCAGATTGTTTACGGACTTTAAAGCTAACATTGTTATTGACAGTAACATAAAGAATGTTAGTGTTGTTAACAATGTTAGTGTCAGCGAAGCTATCCAAAGAAGCAGACGACCTCGTGCGGCGTGCGGCGCGCTACGTCGAGAAAGTTCTGCACGCCAATATCGAGTTTAGAAATGTCGATAGCGACTACTTGTCGAGCTACTTATTGAACCACTATCAATTCATCGGCGCGCAGATTGCTCAACAGTCTTATGTGTTGGCAATCGTTCCCAACCGCGAAGACATCGCCGCTAGCATCGCCAAGCACGTCTCTCGCGTCGAACAAGAACTCGAACAACCCGTCATCGTGCTTTCAGCTTATATGACCAGTGCCCAGAGAACACGCCTGATCTCTCAAGGTGTTTCTTTCATCGTACCTGGTAATCAGCTGTATCTCCCGCGTCTTGGTGTGGTCCTTCGAGAACGATTCCGAAGTCCGAAAAAGCAGCGCGACAAACAATTATCTCCGGTTGCGCAGCTCGTTTTGTTTCATCACCTGTCGCATTATCACATGACAGCAACGCCATCGGAGCTTGCTGCCGAACTGCGATATACGCCAATGTCCGTCGGGCGTGCATTTGATGAACTTTCATCACGCAATATCGCAGTCACTGAACGCAAGGGGCGAGAAAAGGTTATCTCCTACACTGCGCCGCCGAGAGAGCTGATTGAATTTTGCCGGACCTTGCTGCGAAAGCCATTTCGCGGCCGCCACGGGGTCATTCTTGAAGACGGGTGGCCGGACTTCCTGATTGCAGGAGAAAGTGCGCTGAGCGAGATGAGCGATTTGGCCAGTCCACGTCTGCCGACATTCGCGATCGCCGCAGATGGCTGGCAGAGCAAGTTCGATGATTATGGCTTCGATGAAGTCAACCAAATTGAACTTGCCGATGCGCTGATCGAGACTTGGTACTATGATCCGGGCATTCTAGCCCAGAATGGCCGCGTCGACCCACTCTCCCTGTATGCGCAGTTCTGGGATCACCCTGATGAGCGCGTCGCCGCCGCCGCCGCGGTGCTTCTCGAGGAATTCGAATGGTAGACGGAATCGAGAAGTTCAGAGCACACTTTGCTGGCCAACATGATCAATACGTTCTGATTGGCGGCGCTGCCTGCGATCTGATCTTCAACGAGGCCGGACTACCGTTTCGAGCGACCAAAGACTTTGACATCGTTCTTTGCGCCGAAGTCATTGGATCTGAGTTCGCGGGTGCGCTCCTAAGCTTCCTTGAAGAGGGCGGATATCAAGTCTGGGCCAATAGCGATGGCGAAAAAAAGTTCTTTCGGTTCGAAAGGCCGGCAAATCCTGAGTTTCCCAAAATGCTGGAAGTCTTTGCAAGACCACCAGCCGTCTTGGATCTTCCGATCGATGATCGCTACGTCCGCTTGACCGTCGAAGATAATATCCTCAGCCTATCGGCGCTGTTGCTGGATGACGTCTATTTTGAGGCTCTTAAAACAGGATCGACAGATGTTGAAGGTGTCAACGTTCTCAATGCAAACTTGCTCATACCATTCAAAGCAAAAGCTTATATTGACTTGGTTGTCCGAAAAGAACGCGGCGAAAGCGTAAAAAGTGTTGATATCAAAAAGCACCGAGCCGACGTCTTCAGGTTGATGCAGCTACTGCCCGGAAATGCCAGCCTCGACATGCCAGAAGCGATTAAGCGGGACCTCAAGGCGTTTGTCGCGCTCGTCGAACCAGAAGAAACATTCGATCCAAAAGCGCATGGCTTGCCAGGAACCAGAGAGGAAGGATTGAAACGACTCGCAAACGTCTACAATCTCTAGGCTCGTAACGTTATTTGTTACGACTTTTGGCTTGCTCTAGATGACAATGGCGCGTTGCCGAACTTTGCTGCGCGGTAGTGAATAGAGTGACCCATATGGGATATCAGTTTCCAGGGTCTGGCGGGCCAGGTGAGGTCATGTTCTGATACCGCTCATTCGGACGCAAACCCTTCCGACAGTTTCGTTCGTTTGGACGTGAAAAACCGTTCGCTCCAAAGTTCTAAAGATGTCAGCTCATCCGGTTTCAAAAAGCGCCTGACATCGGTCTTGGCTTCTTCCCAATCTATCGTCTCGATCTTCTCTCTAAGGGCATTGTCGAGCCAGCCTGCATCGACTTCGAGGTCAGTCTTTTTTTGCCAGGGGCCGTACTGAACAAGCGCTGCTCCGAGATGCGGGAGGTTGGGTGTTACCCCTTTGGCAACGTACCAAGAAAAATCATACCAATCTCGCCCTTTCAAATATGGACGGCAAAGAAGGGCATGGATCTTCAATGCAAAATTTGAAGCGAGATTTTGATGCCGAACTTCGTGATCGGTCGGAAAATCGAGGAAGGTCCAGGCGTCTGCCGAGTTTGCGGGAGGCTCAATATCGATCTCAAGTTTGATATTGATCTTTTGAGAAGCTGGTCTCCCGGCGAACGCGAGATCGAGCTGACCTGCCACGGACGTGTCCTTGATCACAGCGGCGCGGATGCGGCGATCCATGTCGCCTTTGGCTTTTACCTCCGGCGCCACGCCGAAGCTCTCAAAAGTGGTCAGCATTTTTTCCAGAAATGGCGACCAGTCAAAATCCGGGTTGGGCTCCAAGAGCATGAAATCCAGGTCTTCCGAAAACCGGGGCAGTCCGTGCAAGATGCGAAGGCTGGTCCCGCCCTGAAAAACCGCATGCTCAAAAAAATCCGCCCGCCAAAGCGCATATAGCGCAACCTCTTGCAGAATCTCTTTCGTCGCGTTCTCCTCTTCCAGACGATTTGCCGGGGCATAAGAACGAAGTCTTTCTTGAATAAGATCTATCATCTTACCGGTCTTTCTTCTTTTGATTGAGGGCGGCCCATGCGTTCTCAAACTCTGAGAGAAAGTCACGTGCCTGTTTGTGCTTGTAGACAGGACGCAGCGCCGCAAAATCAGATAGCTTCAGCGCAGTGAGCTGCTCCTGATCAATGCGCAGGCCGTTCACAAGCCATCCAAGACCTCGCCATTGCGCCTTTCGGCGCGCAACCAGATCCATCAATGCGCGAAGCGGTGATGCGACGAGCACCGATGATTCGCTGATCTGCAAACGCCGGACCCCGACTAGGAACATGTATTGTTCGAGCGCGATCGGTTCGAAGCTAAAGCTCCCGAAACGCTCGGTGCTAAAATTGAGCGACTTGCGGCCCGGTGTTACGCTGCTCACGCCATAGACCGCTTCTGGAATCCAGCCATGCTGCGACAAGGCTGATTCAAACGAGATGTAGCTGCCCGGCATAAGCGATTGCGCGATTGTAAAAGGGTGGGGCAGTCGAGAAGGATCTTGTTGCCCGAGCGTATAGAGCCCACGTTTGATCCGAAGAAGCGAGCCATCCTGCAAGGCCCGGCTCACGAGCCCGTAGCGACGGGCATCGCTGCCTGAAATCAGACGATTGACCTGCTTGTCGGTCAAAACCCGGCCCGCAAACCCTTCCTGCTCTAGTATTTCAGTCAACTTGCTCATAAAATTCTAGATACTTCCGAAATGTGAAAGTTTCAAGAATTAATCGAATTAATTTAAGCGGCGCTGATTTGCACCTGATTCGTAGAGGCAGATATCGAATGAGACACCATATATCGAATCACATCGCAAAAAAGCGCCATATATAGAGTGGGTAAGCCACTTTCGGATGCTCCTGATTGACTCATTCACTTAAATTTTTTATTTCATTGAGATCAAAAAGTGGAGGACAGGGATGAGGATTGATATGAGCGAACTGACACCTGATGGCGTACTCTCTGGTGCCTTGGACGGCCAGGAGGCTTTTCTTACAGTTCTCGGTAAGTGCTCTCGAGCACCTCAGAGCCCAGAGCCGCTCGTTCTCGACTTTGGTGGTATTCAACTCGCGACCGCTAGTTTCCTGCGCGAATTTTTCTTCGGCATTCGTGATCATATGCGGGCGCGCCGCTCAACCTGGTATCCTGTCCTCGCCAATGTGAAGGCCGACATCGAAGACGAACTCTCCATCCTAACCCAGGCGGGCAAGGATGCAGTGATCCTCTGCAAGTGCGATGAGGCCGGGGTCATTTCAGAACCAAGCCTGTTCGGTGAGCTTGATCCAAAACATGAGCGGACGTTCGACCTCGTGGTAGAGCACGGCGAAAAAGATGCCGAGGCCTTCGTCGATGCGGGCACGATGGTGAAAGCCTATGGGCGCTCAGAGCAACTCGAAAACATAAGCGCGTGGAATAACCGACTGCGCACGCTCGCACAACGCGGCGTCTTGATGGAGTTTACGAAAGGACGGGCGAAACGATATCGCCCGGCATGGTGAGCGAATGGGTCTCCAGGTTCAGAAAAAATCCCAAAAGTCATTTGATAAACAGACCGACACCGCCGTGCGGGATGTCAGCCAGCCTGACCTCTTTGACCAGGCACCCGAGGCGTCTGCGAGACGATTCCTGGCAGATCTCAATCCTGGAGCAGATCTGATTGTCGGTGATCCAGTCCACCTCGAGCTTCAAAACGGCAAAGTCATCGGAACCCGCGGAAGAGATCAAGTCTTGAACGATGACAATCCGCCGAGCGACGTTGTCGACCATATTCGTGCCCATAGCGGTATCGCAGCCGCGCGCATCTCGCAGATCAATCCACTCTCTGACACTGCAGAGGTGGACCTATGCTAAGCCGCCCCCCTCTACGCAAGCTTGCCCATGGTCCAGGCGACTTCAACTTTAGTCTGTTTTGCGGCGAATGCCCCGATCGCGAACGTTGCGGCGGCATGGCGCCGGAGTTTGGCGGCGGCGATTGCTATGATTTTTGCTGCGGCGGCGAGCCAGGCTGTCAGACCCCATGCCGGAAGAACCCGGCTTATCCCGCCCAGGTTCGCGAAATTGACGGATTTGACCTTGCCACCATTCCGCGCACGCCGCCGGTATTCTCCAACGGATTTCACGGCCTTGCACCAATGATCATGCATGGCTACGGCCGCGATAAGCCCGTTCAAACGCCAATTGTCGCGATCAAGCTGCGAACCCTGATCGACTTCAATCGCGGCGTCCTCAAGTTTGAAACGCGCGAGCAGCTCGCGGCAAAGCTGAAGTTCGAGCCCTCTGCGCGCCTGGTCGTGACAGGCGTCGAACAAGACTGCTTCATCGAGCCATGGTGGAGCCTCGGGCGCGCGAGGCGCGCCCCGCTCCTGAAAGAGATGGCGCGCTTTGGGCTTGATCTTGCCACGCCTCCCAATTTCAGCTTGTTCAGCGACCAACCGAGAACCAGTGATTTCAATGCAATGAAGCGTATTGGCTGGGTGCAATATGAATTTCTGGATGCTGGCATCCCCTGCGCCCTCCACGCTCATATCCGAAACGAAAACGACGCCAATGCCTGGGCAAACTATGTTGCCGATCGCCCTGAGATGACGATTATCTCATATGAGTTTGCGACCGGGGCTGGCCAAAAACACGCCATGCCTATGCACGTCGACCACCTCATTCGGTTAACCGAGGTCGCAGGCCGGCCACTCGACCTGGTGTTAAAAGGCGGGCTCAGAGCAATGCCCGAGCTTTCACAAGCCTTCCGTAACACGCTCTACGTCGACACAGACGCTTTTATGAAAGCCACCTGTCGCCGAAAGCTGGTTGAAAAAGAAGATGGGGGCCTGGATAGCATCGCCGTGCGAACACCGCGCGATCTATCGCTTGTCGATTTATTTCAGCACAATGTGGATCAAGTCGCGCGCGTGACGCGCAATCAGCTTGTGAGGGTCAGTTGAACGAACGATGGGTGAAGCCGCTCAGGATCTCGATTTTGCGCTCTTGGACGATCTTGCGATCGCCATTGCGCGCGGGCGCATAAGCGCGAATACGCTGCCGCCCATCAAAGCTTCGAAGCTGGGCCCGCTCGCCGAATGCCTGTTTCTCTCATCGCGCTGGTCTTGCCAAAATTTGCGGTCCCTAGGCTGGCTCGAGAAGGGTCAGTTTTCCTCACTGGTCAAAGATACCCAGGCGTCCAAAACGAGCGCGCAGCGAACAGCCGTACCCACCGGTTGGATTTGCGCTGATCAGATCTTTGACACCAGACACTATCATAGATTTCGAATGAGCGTTGGGTCCGCGCTAAACTCTCGAGCATTTGGAGACCGCGTCAAGCATGGCGTCATTGCCATGCTGCAGGAGTTTCGCACCAATGTGCATCAACATGCCAATGGATCGGATGGCTGCCTGGCGGCATTTCATGCCAATGCCAGCAGCTTTGAAGTCTTGGTCGCTGATCGCGGGCGCGGCGTGGTTCAAAGCCTGAAAGACAATCCTGAATATGCCGATCTTGACCATGCCGGTAAGGCGCTCCGACTGGCGATCACAGATGGCGTCTCCCGCCATACCGATCCGCGTCGCGGCCGAGGGTTTAATGAGCTGTTTCTTGGCCTCGCCAATCGCTTTTCTCACATCCGGCTTCGTTCGGGCGACCACGCTCTGGAAGTCATACACCAAGGTGCATCCGCGCCGGTTGAGTCGATTTCTGTCAAACCAGATATTCCAGGCCTCTTTATCTATGCGCGGTTCGACAAACAAAACTGAGCGTCCCTGCATTCCGCAATCCTACTAAAAGTTCTGTCTTTCCCTGCAGTCGGTCTGGGGCGGACGGCGTGTCTGCCCGCGCGCGGCCCATCTGCAAGGGCGGCGGGCTCTTATCACCGTCTTGATCTGCGTGGGGGTTCCTACCTGACCTCCTTGCAGCCGGTCCTTATGCGCCCGGGCTGACACTTCTTCCGCCGCCCCATCCCGCCTGCCGGGAAAGGAACGCGAAGAGCAGAAGTGAGGAGACATTCATGACCAACACGCTGAAACCAGCAACCCTTGTCGCAGCTAACGGACCTCGAATTTATGTCGCTTGCCTTGCCGCTTATAATGGTGGGCGTCTGCACGGCGCTTGGATTGAGGCGGATCAGGGTGAAGAGCATATCATGGAAGGTGTTTGGGCGATGCTCGCTGCGTCGCCTGAGTCGGGTGCAGAAGAATGGGCCATTCATGATTATGATGGCTTCGAAGGCGCCAGTGTTTCAGAATATGCGAGCTTCGAGAGTGTTTGCGAGCTGGCCGGTTTTATCAGCGAACGCGGGGCACTAGGATCAATCGTTTACGAACATTACGGTCAGAACCTCGATGATGCCCGCACCGCCTTCGACCATTACCTAGGCGAGTATTCGAGCGCCGCCGACTATGTGGAGCAACTGCACGCCGATATCGGAACCGAGATTCCGCAGAGCCTCACCTATTATGTGGATTGGGAAAAGCTCGCCCGAGATATGAGCCTTAACGGCGAGATCGTGACATTTGAAACCGGATTTCGCACCGTTCATGTATTCAGCGCGTGGTGACCGCCATGACGTTCGCGAACGAACTAGGGCCGCGACCAAATCTGACGCTCATCATTGAGAGTCAGTTCGTTACCGAAATCTGGGTCGAAGGCCGCGCACCTCTCATCACCGTGCATGATTATGACTGGGGGAAAACAGACCCCGTCCCATCCCGTGATCGAGATGGCTTTCCGTACACGAAAATTTCTTGGAGACGGCCAGCGTGGGCGCTCGGTCTCTCTTTCCACACGCCAGCAAAGGAGACCTACACCATGGCGAACCAATCCCTAAAAACCATTGCGCTGACCCAGCTAAAAGTCAGTAAGCTGAACATGCGGCACGGTCGCAAAAAACCCGATATTTCAGACATTCTGCCGTCCATCCGGACGCATGGCCTGCGTCAAAGCTTGCTCGTGCGCCGCGAAGATGACGGCTACGGTGTCATCGCTGGACGCCGCCGCCTGTTCGCGCTGCGCGAGATTGCCAAAGACTTGAAGGTGGCCATGAAAGTGCCTTGCATCGTCATGGCCGAAGGTGACGATGCCGAAGCCGTCGAGGCGTCGATCTTGGAGAATTTGGCCCGCTTGCCTGCCACTGAAATGGAACAATACAATGCCTTTGGACGCCTTGCGGATGAAGGGCGGACCCCGGCAGAAATCGCGGACTATTTCAGTATCCCTGAACTCAATGTGCGCCGCGTTCTGGCGCTTGCCAATCTCGTAAAACCCATCCGGACCCTGTATGTGAATGACAAAATAGACCGCCAGACCATTCGCGCGCTTACCTTGGCGACGAAGGCCCAACAGACAGAGTGGCTCCGTCTCCACAATACCGAAGGAGAATGTGCGCCATATGGACAAAGCTGCAAGGCATGGGTGACGGGCGGTTCTGTCATCACCACAGACAATGCTCTGTTTGACATGTCAGATTATGAGGGCGAGGTGATCGCCGACCTGTTCGCAGATCACAGCGTGTTTGCAAACCCAGACGCGTTTTGGGCCGCGCAGTCAGCGGCGATTTCGACCCGAATTGAAGCCTATGAAGCAGCCGGCTGGACAGACATTTACGTTATGGAACGCGGCCAATACTTCCAGACTTGGGAGCACGAAAAGCGCGCGCGAACGAAAGGCGGAAAGGTCTTTGTCGAAATCAGGCGCGACGGGACAGTCAACTTCCATGAGGGCTATGTCACCAATGCCGAAGCGCGCCGTCTGTCCCGAACAGAAAGCGGTGATGGCGAGATGGCTTCGCAAGCGAGACCCGAAATGACCAAAGCTATGACCGATTATCTGAGCCAGCATCGACGCGGCGCAGCCTGCGCCAGTCTCATCGCACACCCCGCCATCGCGCTTCGCTTGATGGTAGCTCATGCTCTGGTCGGCTCCGACCTGTGGACCGTTCGCTCGCATCGATTCCACAACAAAAATGAAGGCGTTGAGGCGAGCCTTTCAGACAGCCGCGCCGCAAAGGAAATTGACGCCGAGCGAAAAAGCGTGGCCGAAATGCTTTCCGCACATGGGATCGAGCATGTCCGCCACAATGGCGATGACTATCATTTGTGTGAACTTTTCACTGCTTTGCTCGGCATGAGCGACGTGGAGGTTTTGCAAGTCCTAACCTTGGCCGTGGTGGACAGTGTTGCAGCAGGCGGGGCCTTGGTCGAAGCGCTCGCCGTTGCCACCGAGACAGATATGTCAGCCTATTGGAAACCAGATGAAGTCTTCTTTGACCTCCTCCGAGACAAGCGCGCAATCAATGGCATGATCAGCGATATTGCTTCCCCGGATGTTGCGAAAGCGAATCTGACTGAGACCGCAAAAGTCCAAAAACAGCTTCTCGCAAACCAAATCATTGGTGAAGGCTGCGCACCGAATCCGGACTGGCGACCCAGCTGGATGCAGGTCCCGCCGCAGCGAATTGTCGAAGGTGCGCGTTCGCATCACGCTGAGGAATGGGCGCGCATCGCGCCGCTGTTGGGGCCAGGCATCCCGAAAGACATCGACCATAGTGAAGCCAATGCGGCGGAGAAAATGGTCGCCTGATATCACACAGTTGAAGGCTCTATTCTCGGCCCGGCGCAATTTCGTCGGGCGCAGTTTTTCCCAGATGTTAGATATCAAGCTTCATCCAAATGACCGAGGTGCGCATAGCCGTCTCTCATCTGACATAATTCGAACGGTGCCTTTAGCGCCATTTCCTAAGACTTCCAGACCTGTCCCCGACACCTTTGTTCCCGTCTCATGCCGAATGACCTGAACGGCGATGGGCTGGCCTGAAACTCAGTCATCGAAGAATTTTCCCCGCCGCGATGCGGCTCCTCGCGGATCAAAATTCTACGCTGCCAGAGTGCTCTGCTGCGCGACGCCCCGTGCGGGTTCAAGCCCGCCCATCGCCGTTCTGACGGTCCGGCGTCGACGAGGGCAAAGGGTCCTCAAGACGCATGGAAATGAAAGGAAACAAACCATGGCCAACGCACTCGGATATGTCAGCGAAACCAAAAACGGCTTCGAAGGCAGCCTTGCAATGATGAACCTCGCAGCCGCAATCCGGTTCGACAAAAACACCGAGAAAGAGATGGACGGACAGCCAGATTACCGGATCTTTGCAGGAGAAACATCAACTGAAATTGGTGGCGGCTGGATCCGAACCGCCAAGTCATCCGGACGCAAATATGTCTCGATTACACTCTCCGATCCGCAAATTGGGCCACGCCGGATTTACGCAAATCTCGCTCCCGTGAAGGGCAAAAAGGGACGCCACGTCATCCTCTGGAACCCGAATTAGTTCGAGATTGAACTCAAAAATAACAAAAGCCGAGCGAGAATTTCTCTCGCTCGGTATTTTTTTGTTTTGGGCAATCGCAGTATTGCATGAATGAGTACGCAGATGCGTGAAGGAAAATGTGGTTAACGAGTGCGGTCTAGGCCCATTTTCGAAAAAAGGGGCTTTCGTTAACTATACCGGCTTGTCTTCTTTATTCACAGAACAGCGCGAATAGGCGTGCTGAGTCTTTGGAATTAAGGAGTAAAAGAATGTCTGAAGACGGCAAAAACGAAGAGAACAAGCACAAATATTTGCTGACATCTGAAGCCGCTGACCTGCTTCGCGTGAAACCCCGCACCATGGATAACTGGCGGTCAAAAGGAACAGGGCCAGCCTGGCGGAAACATGGCGGACGCGTCGTTTATCCAATCGATGAACTGGAGCGTTATTCTGGCGATGATGGTAAGCCGCATGCGGGATAATCTGACTTTGGCGGCAATCACTTGGCGCAAGCGCCGCCTTAATTATCGGCTTCTATTTGGATCACCATGCCGAATGGTTCGCCTGGATTGGAGGCGCGGGCTCGCAGTCTTCAAACCGGGTGACCGTTTCGCCTATGAACGGTGGGAAGGAAACAAATACGGCACGCGGTCCTGGTCGATATTTGTGCTCGAAAGCGCATCTCCAGACCGACGAATTTCGAGAGTGCCGGGCCTTAATCCCGGCGCTCTGAAGCTCTTGTCGTTACATGAGAAAGCCTCATGTCTGCGCTTCCTGAATGCCCTCGATCGAATAAAGTACTTTGGAAACCCGGAGCAAGTTTCGTCGCAAGATTGGTGCCTCATTGGCAATCGATTGATTGTTGATCTTGACCCTGCACCCGTCATTGATCGCGCAATGGAGCGCGCGAGTTGAGGCGCGTCATTCCGATTGGCTTTGCGCTTCTGGGGCTAACCTTTTTAGCAGCCAGTATCCCGCGAAAAGACCCCAAACTGCTCTACAATCCAAGCCCCAGCGCGCCTGTTGGTTGGTACAAGGTCGAGACTAGAAACGGGTACGAACTCGGGGACATGGTCGCCGTCCAATTGCCAGATTGGGCCGAAGAACTGGCTGTGAAACGTGGATACCTCGCCCCGGATACTCCGGTGATAAAAACAATTGTTGGCGGGCCAGGGGACGAGTATTGCGTCCATGAAAGCAGGCTTGAGGTGGGCAACGACCAATCCTTCTACATCCATCACGCTGACAGCCAAATGCGGGAGATGCCGGTCTTACCGGTTGGTTGTCGCCGCTTGGATGTCGGGAAATATCTTATTGCGTCGGTGTCTTATGATCGGTCTTTCGATAGCAGATATTTCGGGCCCGTGGATGTCTCAGGCATCATTGGGGCGGTACATTTGATGGGAGCTATCGAATGATTACTCGCTCCGGATTGTTCCGCATGAGGCGGGGCGCGGGGAATGGGCGCGGAGGGCAAGATAAAAGGGGACGGCGCCATACGGGGTGTAACGCCTTGTCTGCACATCATTTTTTAGGGCGCCATTTGATACACCTATGGCGCTGTGAATTTCGGCGATCGCCAATAGATATAGGCGTTTGCGCCGGCGCTAATTCATGCTTTCTCACGCAATGTCGACTGTGATTTAGCCCATGAGTGAGCGCCCGGAGAATCCGTTTGAACCGCGCCTCGGACGGATCCGATCGCGCGGCAATATGGGGCGCGCCAAGTCGCTATTCTCGCGGGTCTCTCGGTCAATGAACCGGGCTGGACCTTTGCCTGGTCGAGGCCGAGGTTCGAAGGCGCCGCGTCCATCGCGAACATATGGACGGCGCGTTGTTGTGAAAGCTCGCGTGGTCCGACACGCCGCTTCGTCAGTTGCCGCGCTGAAAAAACACCTCGCATATATTAGCCGCGACAGCGCTGTTCGCGAAAGTGATCATGGCCGCATATTTGATGGCATCGAAGATGACGCCCACCCAGGCGACTTTGCGGACGCGGCCAAATCTGATCGGCACCATTTTCGGTTTATTGTTTCGCCCGAAGACGGACACGAAATCGCAGACATGCGCGGCTTTGTCAGAAAGCTCGTTTCGACCATGGAAAATGATCTGGAGACCAAGCTGGAATGGGTGGCAGCTGTACATGACGATACCGAACATCCGCACGCTCACATCGTCGTTCGCGGCAAACGAAGCGATGGCCAGGATCTGGTATTGCCGCGCAATTACATCGCACATGGAATTCGAGCGCGCGCCGAAGAACTTGTTTACAGAGAACTTGGCCCTCAAACCCAATTGGAAAAAGATGTAAAACGCGCGCGCCAAACGGGCGCTGAATATCTGACCGAAATTGACCGTTCTTTGAAGCGGATGGCGGATCAAGATGGAGCGGTAAATCTGGACGATGCCCCGCTCAAATATCGGCCGACAAATTCAGCGCGCCTGAAAACACTTGAGCGCCTTGGACTAGCGCAACAAGTGAGCGGTTCGAATTGGCTATTAGCGCAAGGGTTTGATCGCACTCTGAAAGAGGTTGGTGAACGACGCAATATTATCAAACAGCTCCACCGCGCCCTTGGCGACCGGCAGGGTCGAACGGTGCGACCCGATGTCGATCTCGCAATGCCCATCACGGGTAGGATTTTGCGGACTGGTATGAAGGGCGAAGGGCATGATGAACCCTACCTGGTTTTGGACACAATAGAGGGCGAAGCCATATTGGTGCGCGCTGACCTCGAAGTTGGAGACACAAAGCTTCGCCCAGGAATGATTGTCACTGCAGCGCAGAAAGCGATCGCTCCAAAACCTTCTGACAGGACCGTACAATCAATAGCGGCACTAAATAATGGGCGGTACTCTGAAGACCTCCACCGCGCAGCCGATCCGAGTGCTAAATCTCACTTTGTCAAAGCGCATATTCGAAGGCTCGAGGCGTTGAGACGCGGCGGTATCGCTCAGCGTGCGAAAGACGGAATCTGGCAAATCCCGGATAACTTTCTAGACCGGGTGAGCGCCCATATGGTGCAAAACGCGAAACAGGCGGGCGCTGATATCAATGTTGAGAGCTGGGCCGATTTGAATGATCAGGTTTCGGCACATGGACTGACATGGCTGGACGAACGACCGAGCACGAACCTCGCAGTTCGCGGGTTTGGCAGTGAAGTTGTAGATGCAATGTTCGAGCGCAGAGAGGTTCTGGTCGAGCGCGGTTTGATTGAACATAGCGGCGCTACACTCCAAGATCAGGCGCGCGAAACACTTCGCCGCAATGGTATGAACGTCATCGGCGCAAATCTCGCAAAGCAAAATGGCAAGACTTACCTCACCGCGCCGTCGCACGGCGAGATAGACGGTACGTACACCAAAACCGTCCAGCGACCCGAAGGGAAGTTTGCGGTGATCGAGAAACAGCGCACCGTCACTTTGGTGCCCTGGCGCCCCGGCATGGACATGGCGCGCGGTCGGACCATTAACGGGACCGTTCGTGGCCAATCTATATCCTGGACGATTGGCAAAGGGCGGGGCGGGCGATAGGCCGACTGTTATCGCGGTTACTTTGCGGCCCAAACGCAAGTACCCAACGTTTTTTTACGAAAATTACTCTGAACGCCCTGTAGATAAAGGTAAACTGAAAAAAATTTAGCAGCCAAATTTCACGCTGTATCACTCCAATTCCAGCCGTATCACACGCTGTTGCTCTGCTGCGAACTACCTCACGATAAACCAACTGTTCAAAACGAATTTTATTTCTCAGCCTTTAGGGCATGAGATTAAGCACGACCCTTTTCTGGCAAGTATTGCTCGTCCTCGCCATCGCGATCTGCGGCGTCTGGTTTGCGGCCCAATGGACGGCAAATGCGCTTGGATATTCACCGCGCCTGGGTGATCCATGGTTCGTTTTTGCCGACACCCCGATCTACCACCCTTGGCGCTTCTTCGGCTGGTGGTACTCTTTTGAGGCCTACGCCCCGGAAGTCTTCAACCGAGGCGGCCAAATCGCTGGAGCTGGAGGCATAGCTTGCGTCTTCGTAGCGATCACCTGCGCGGTACTGAGGTCGCGAGAAGCTAAGAATGTCACAACTTATGGATCGTCGCGTTGGGCCAAGAAACGAGAAATCCGCCGCGCAGGACTACTTACAGATGACGGTGTCTTTCTTGGACAAATGCCCGGCACATATCTGCGCCACGACGGCCCGGAACATGTTATGGCCTTTGCGCCGACACGGTCCGGCAAAGGCGTCGGGCTTGTTATTCCGACGCTGCTTTCCTGGCGTCACTCTGCGGTCATCCACGACATCAAAGGCGAAAATTGGGACCTGACGTCCGGCTGGCGGTCTAAATTTTCCCGCGTGGTTCGATTTGATCCGACCCACCCAGAAACGCTTCGTTACAATCCTCTCCTAGAAGTTCGCAAAGGTCGCGACGAAGTCCGCGATGTCCAAAATATTGCAGACATATTGGTCGATCCCGATGGCGGGTTAGAGCGACGCAACCATTGGGACAAGACGGCTCATTCTCTGCTGGTCGGCGCGATACTGCATGTCCTCTACGCGGAAGCCGATAAATCACCCGCTGGCGTGGCGGAGCTTTTATCCACGCCGTCGCGCAGCTTCCGCGCCACCCTGGAACATATGCTGCGGACCAATCACCTTGGGACGGATGAGCATCCGCGCGTGCATCCAGTTGTCGCCCAATCAGCGCGAGAACTACTGAATAAATCAGAAAACGAGCGCTCGGGTGTTCTCTCTACAGCGCTCAGTTTTCTGACGCTCTACCGCGATCCGACCGTGGCGCGTGCAACCTCAGCCTGTGATTGGAAGATCGAAGATTTGGTTGCTAGCGAGCGTCCAGTTTCTCTCTATCTGGTTGTACCGCCGTCTGACATCTCTCGCACGCGACCTTTGGTTCGTTTGATCCTCAATCAAATCGGGCGACGCCTCACGGAAGACCACCGCGGACCAGACGCCGATCGGCGGCAGGTTCTGTTCATGCTCGACGAGTTTCCCGCCCTCGGGCGTCTCGATTTTTTCGAAACCGCGCTTGGTTACATGGCAGGCTATGGCTTGCGAGCGTTCCTAATCGCGCAGTCTTTGAACCAAATATCAAAAGCTTACGGACCAGAAAACGCAATTCTCGACAACTGCCATGTGCGCGTCGCATTTGCCAGCAACGATGAGCGCACGGCCAAACGTATTTCCGATGCGCTTGGGTCGACCACCGAGCTTCGCGCAATGAAGAACTATGCGGGTCATCGCCTGGCGCCATGGCTCAGTCATGTCATGGTTTCGCGGCAGGAAACGGCCCGGCAGCTCTTGACACCCGGCGAAGTTATGCAGCTGCCTGCTGATGATGAAATCGTTATGGTGGCCGGCGCGCCGCCCATCCGTGCCAAGAAGCTGCGCTACTATGCCGATCGCAACTTTACCGCGCGCGTGCTTGATCCTGTTCCCGCCGCCCAAGCGGGCGGTAATGAACCGGCTCCACATTACAAAAACGCTTGGGATGGCTCTCTAGCATATGTGCATGAAGAATTGGGAGTAAATTTCGACGCCGAAGGTGGTCGACAACTAAACCCCGACCTCGAGACCGCTCCTGAACAGGATGCTATCGATCTTGACGGCAATGATGAGGCGGAGAAACCGAGAACCAGGGACTTGTTTGGGGTTCCCGTCGCCGAGGCCGATGCGTTCGATGAGTTAACGACTGCGCGCATGTTTCAGGGGCGTCGATCATGAAGCCGCGTATCCATCCCTATGTCTCTTCTGCCAATCTCGCCCGGGTGCGTGCACTGGCAACGCGCCCCGACCAGAATGAAAGCAAGGTGGTCGATACCGCACTGACGGCATTCTTCACGCAGCAAAAAGATGATGACCGCGACGTTTCTATTCTAAGGCGCCTCGACAAACTCGTTGGGCAATTCGACCGGTTGGAGCGCCAAAATATGGTGCTTGGTGAAACTCTAGCGCTCTACGTGCGCTATTTTTTGACGGTCACACCCCAATTGCCTTCCCGCCAGCTCGATTCTGCACGCGCACAGGGTGAGCTGCAATTTGATGCCTTTATTGAGCAACTCGGGCGCGAGCTTCAATCTGGGCGGCGTGTGCTGCAACGCGCCGTTGATGAAGTCATGACCGATGGGTCGGCATTTTTCACCTCCGCTGAACTCGATCGTCTCCACGAACCTACGCCTGCTCGATCCAGTAAGAAGGAGCGAGACGATGCGTGATAAAATCAGCGCCGAGCGAACGACCCAAATGCTATTTACCGCTTTGGGAGAGCAGATCACGAACGCTCTGTGTGATCCCTCCGTTGTCGAAATCATGATGAACCCGGACGGGCGCCTTTGGATCGAACGGCATGGCAAAGGGCGCATCAATACCGGTTCAGAACTTTCTGCCCATGAAGTCGAACGCGTCATTCGTCTAGTCGCAAGTCATGCCGGACGTGACGCAAATGACGCTTCGCCCATTGTCTCAGCAGAACTGCCGATTGGCGGAGAGCGATTTGAAGGCGTTCTGCCACCTGTCACGCCTGGCCCGTGCTTTTCCATCCGCAAGCCTGCAGGCCGGGTCATTGGTCTCGATGCGTATATCGCTCAGGGCGTGATGAGCCCGCAAAATGCTGAAGCGCTAAAAGCGGCCATCGCCGACAAATCCAACATCCTAATTGTGGGTGGCACGGGATCCGGAAAGACTACGCTGGCGAACGCGCTCCTGGCTGAGATTGCTGAAACAGGAGATCGTGTTGTCCTGCTCGAAGACACCAGAGAGCTGCAATGTGCTGGTGAAGATGTCGTGGCGATGCGCACACAGCCTGGTAGCGTCAGTCTTTCTGATCTCGTTCGTTCGACGCTGCGCCTTCGTCCGGACCGGATCATCATCGGCGAAGTCCGAGGCGGCGAAGCGCTCGATATGCTCAAAGCCTGGAACACAGGCCATCCGGGCGGGATCGCGACCTTGCATGCAAACTCGGCCGAAGCTGGCCTTTGCCGTCTGGAACAGCTGATCGGCGAAGTCACAGCAAACATCCCGCACAACCTGATCGCTGAAGCCATTGATTGCGTCGTTTCGATTAAACGCCAGGGCGGCTCCCGCCGCGTGGATACCGTCGCCCATGTCACTGGAACCTCACCGGACGGATACGAGCTCACGTCAGTGCGCCCCTCCATTCGTCAGGTCGTTCCTGAACCGAGCTCAAACACTGAGAAAGGAAAACAAAATGAATAATTTACTTGGAAAGGGCCTGATGCTCGCTGGCATCGTTATGGCCGTATCACTGCCAGCTCACGCCGCTGGGTCTGGCATGCCCTGGGAAGGCCCGCTCACACAAGTCCTGGCCTCCATTGAAGGCCCCGTCGCCCGCATCCTTGCCACCATTGTTATTATTCTGACGGGCCTAGCGCTGGCCTTCGGTGAAAGCGGCGGCGGCATGCGCAAACTCCTGCAGATCGTGTTTGGACTGTCGATCGCATTTGCAGCCACAAGCTTCTTCCTAAGCTTCTTCTCCTTCGGCGGCGGGGCAGCCTTTTAATGGCCGAACCTCGTGCACTTCCAAACGGTTACGCTGTGCCCGTCCATCGGGCGCTGACCCAGCCCATCCTCATGGGCGGTGCTCCCAGAATTGCGGCCATCTTCAATGGTACGCTCGGCGCTGCCCTGGGGCTTGGGCTGCAGCTTTGGGTGGTCGGAATTGTCTATTGGATGGTCTCCCACGCGCTCTGCGTCTGGGCTGCCAAACGCGACCCAAATTTCATGGAAGTGATGACCAGACACATTCGACATCGAGGATATCTGACATGCTGAACCTCTCTGAATATCAGAAAAAACCAAAACGCCTGGTAGATTATTTGCCATGGGCTGCTCTGATCGGTCCGGGACTGATCCTCAACAAAGACGGATCTTTGCAGCGGACGTGTCGTTATCGCGGTCCGGACCTGGAAAGCTCAACGCCGGAGCAATTGGTCTCCTATATTGCACGGGTCAATAATATCCTGCGGCGGTTTGGAAGTGGATGGGCTTTATTCTTTGAGGCGGCGCGTCGCCCAGCTCAAGGCTACCCCGAGACCGGCTTTGAAGATGATGCCAGCTGGCTGGTCGAAGAGGAACGCCGCGCAACATTCGAAGCCGCGGGCGCCCATTTTGAGACTGATTTCTATCTGACCCTCACTTGGATGCCACCTGCGGACCGGGCAGGGCGGGTTGAATCCTTGCTTATCGAAGATCCTTCAGAGGCCCCTGAGGCGTTCTGGCGAGACAATCTCGAACGCTTCGACAAAGAAGCGGCCCGCAGTTTCGATCTGATCGAAACATTGATGCCTGAGGTCACCTGGCTCAGCGATGAAGAAACGCTGACTTATCTGCATGATTGTGTGTCTGTGAAACGTCACAGCATACGGGCTCCGCATGAGCCCATGCATCTAGATGGACTTCTGGCTGATTGTGACTTTTCAGGAGGACTTGCGCCGCAGCTTGGCGGGCACGCCGTTCGCTCAATTTCGGTGTTGGGCTTTCCGCCTCAAACCGAACCGGCGCTTCTTTCGGACCTCGACCATTTGGGGTTTTCCTATCGCTGGATGACGCGGTTTCTGCCGCTCGACAAACCCGAAGCGGAAAAGATCCTGAACCGGTACCGGCGCCAATGGTTCGCCAAACGTAAATCAGTCATGACCATCATTAAAGAAACGCTGGAAAATGAACCGGCACAATTGGTCAACACGGATGCAGACAATAAGGCTGCCGATGTAGATGAGGCCTTGCAGGCCTTGGGCGCAGATCATGCGAGCTTCGGCTATCTGACGGCCACAATCGTCGTCATGGATCCGTCGCCCGAAATTGCTGACGAAAGGGCTCGCGCCATCGAACGTATCCTGGGTGCACACGGATTTGCAACTATCACAGAGACGATGAACGCCGTCGAAGCCTGGCTCGGCACCCATCCCGGTAATGCCTACGCCAATGTTCGCCAACCGCTGCTGCACACGATCAACCTCGCCCATATGGCGCCGCTCTCAGCAGTCTGGGCAGGGCCGGAAGAAAACAAACACTTGAATGGCGCGCCATTGCTGATGGCTCGTTCGGCAACCAACACACCATTTCGTTTGGTCACGCATCAAGGCGATGTCGGTCATACGATGATTGTCGGGCCGACCGGTGCGGGCAAGTCGGTCCTGCTCAGTCTCATCGCTATGCAGTTTCGTCGTTATGTGGATGCGCGCGTTTTCATATTCGATAAGGGACGATCCGCTCGCGCTGCCATGCTCGCTATGGGTGGGGAAGACTATAATCTGAGCCTTGATGGTGGACTGTCATTCCAGCCGCTTGCAGCAATAGATGACGAACGCGAGCGCGCCGTGGCGCAGTCCTGGCTTTTGAGCTTGCTCGAACAAGAAGGCGTAGAGTTGACGCCTGCTACTCGCGAGGCGATCTATTCGGCGCTGGTGAATCTCTCTGAGGCACCGGAATGCCAGCGTACGTTGACCGGGTTAGCGGCTTTGGTCCAGTCATCTGATCTCAGACAAGCCCTGCAGCCATACACGCTGGACGGCCCATATGGCAGCTTGCTGGACTCTGACGCTGATGGCTTGCGGCGGGGTAATGCTGCCGTGTTCGAAATGGAGGACCTGCTCCATGAGCCGCGCCTCGCCGCGCCTGTTCTATCCTATCTATTCCACCGACTCGAAGAGCGTTTCGATGGGGCTCCAACCCTGCTGATTCTAGATGAAGCCTGGACGTTTTTGGATCATCCCATGTTCGCCGCGCGGATTCGTGAATGGCTTAAAACGCTGCGCAAGAAAAATGTTTCAGTCGTATTCGCAACCCAATCGCTTGCTGACATCGCAACAAGCGACATTTCTGCGGCACTGATCGAAAGCTGCCCAACGAGAATATTCCTCCCTAACGCAAGAGCCGAAGAGCCAGGGCAGATGGCGGCTTATGACGCCTTTGGGCTCAATGAACGCCAGATCGAACTGATCGCGCGATCGACACCGAAACAAGACTATTATCTCCAATGCCCAGCCGGCAATCGCCTTTTCGATCTGGAAATGGGTGATGTCGCACTCGCATTCTGCGGCGCAAGTTCCAAAGCTGACCAGACCGCCATGGATGAGGTTTTGGAAACAACTTCACCTGGTAACTCGTTCGCGGTGGCTTGGCTGATGGTCAAGGGACTCGATTGGGCCGCAGATCTCATTCTTCAACAAGACAATGGAGACGTGCCATGCGCAGCAGAATAGTCGCTGGTCTGATTGCAGGCCTTACCTTTTCGAGTGCGGCTCAGCCCGCACACGCTTTCTTCGGAACAGGTGGCGTGGTCATCGACCCAACAAATCTGGTTCAGAACATTTTGACCGCGACCCGTACGCTGGAGCAAATCAACAATCAGATCAATCAACTCCAGAATGAAGCAAATATGATCCTCAATCAGGCCCAGGATCTAAAGCGCCTGAACATTAGCCGCCTCAGCGATCTGCGCCGCATCCTGCAGCAGATTGATAGCCTGATGCGCGAGGCAAATGACATTACCTATGAGGTGCAAACTTCAGAGCAGCGCTATAGAGAAACTTATCCAGAAAGCTATTCTGGTCTGAACAATACCGAGATCGTCCAGCGCGCGACGGATCAATGGCAAATTTCGCGCCGAGCCTTTGGGCATTCGATCAAGGTTCAGTCCGGGATCGTGACATCGATCAATGAGGCCCGCACCACGCTGGATGCTCTGGTAACTGCGAGTAATCAAGCCACCGGCAACCTCGCCGTTAGCCAAGCGGGCAATGAACTGGCAGCGCTATCCATCGAGCAGCAAATGCAGATGCAGCAGCTTATGGCGGCGCACTATCGTATGGTCGCAACCGAGGCCGCCCGGCGCAGCGCAATCGAAGAACAAGCCCGCATCCGTCACTCGCGCTTTCGCGGCGATGGCGTGGCCTACACCCGGAACTAGCTCTCATGAACGATCTCAATGTCATCGATCAATTCGTTGCGACCTTTACGCTCTATATTGATAGTGGGTTTGGGCTCCTAAGCGGCGATGTAGCCTTCCTAACTTCAGCGCTGATCGTGATTGATATCACGCTCGCCGGGCTTTTCTGGGCCATGGGACCGGACACTGACATCATCGGGAAATTCCTCAAGAAGATCCTCTATGTCGGATTTTTCGCGCTGATCATCGGTAATTTTGCATTCCTGGCAGATGTCATTTTTCGCAGTTTTGCGCAGCTCGGTCTCAATGCGACAGGGGGGACGATTACAGCCGAAGACATAGTACGGCCCGGCTTCGTGGCCGCTACCGGATATGATGCGGCCTATCCATTGCTCGATGAGATTTCCAAGCTCACAGGTCCTATCGCTTTCTTCAAGAATTTTGTGATCATCGCGGTCTTGTTCCTGGCCTGGATCATAACGCTGCTCGCATTCTTCTTCCTTGCAATCCAGCTCTTCATCACGATCATTGAATTTAAACTGACCACGCTGGCCGGGTTTGTCCTGATACCTTTCGCGCTTTGGAACAAGACGTCCTTCTTGGCAGAGCGTGTCCTCGGCAATGTGATCGCGTCCGGTATCAAGCTGATGGTTCTCGCCATCATTGTCGGCATCGGTTCGACAATATTCTCATCCATCACTGCCACGTTTGCGCCTGATGCAGTGACGCTTGAACAGGCGGCAGCAGTCATCCTTGGCTCTTTGGCATTGCTTGCGCTCGGCGTCTTTGGACCGGGTATCGCAACCGGCCTCGTCTCGGGTGCGCCGCAACTTGGGGCAGGGGCCGCGGTGGGAACAGTTGCTGGTGTCACCGCGGGCACTGCGGCAGGTGCAAGCGTCGCAGGCGGTGCTGTCCGCGGCGCTGGAAGGCTCGCGGGGGCTTCTGTGGGCGCGGCTGCGTCCACAATCGGCGGCGCACGTACTTCTTACGCCATGGCCAGCACAGCTTCCGGCAAAACCGGCATTGGCGGCATGGCCGCCGGTGTGACCGGCGTTGCGGCGGCGGGTGCAACCGGTGTTACTCAGCGCGCGCGTCAGTTTATGGGGCGCATGTCTGGCCGCCGCCAGAGCGGCGCACGAGCCGCGTTCGTTGCAACCGGTGGCGGAGGCATTTCCCACACACCAAGCACTGACAATGATGGTGGCGGCGGGCCGAACTGGGCGCGCCGCATCAAATCCGGCCAAGCTCGCAGAGATGCTGGCATGACCGCTGTTGCCGCCGTCCGCGACGGCGATCGTCCCGGCGCAGGCGCCGCCCCGCAACTCAAAGACAATGAGGAGTAAATACAGATGATGTGGAAGAGAACACGTAGCGCCTATGGTGACACACCAACGCCAGTGACGCCTTATCAACGCGCTGCTCAAGCCTGGGACGATCGGATCGGCTCTGCACGCGTCCAAGCCCGAAATTGGCGATACGCCGCGCTGCTCGCGCTTGGCATGTGTCTGATCCTGGCGGGCGGGCTCGTCTGGCGTTCCACGCAGAGCTTCGTCACCCCCTATGTGGTAGAGTTATCTACCGATGGTGCCGTTCGCGCGGTGGGGCCTGCCAAGGCTGCATATGAGCCGACCGACGCGCAGATTGCCTATCACCTGGCAGGCTTCATACAAAACACTCGGTCGGTTTCCATTGATCCAATCATTGTGCGCCAGAATTGGATGGATGCGTATGCCTACGCGACCGATCGCGCCGCAACGACGCTCAACGCTTACGCCCAAGACAATGATCCATTTGCGGATATTGGGAAGCGCTCAGTCTCAGTCGACATAGTGAGCGTGGTGAGAGCGTCGGAAGACAGTTTTAATGTGCGTTGGCGAGAGACCGCTTTTCGCAACGGCGCTGAAGTCAGCCGCGAGAATTGGACGGCGACCCTCTCAATTATCAGCGACCGCCCTCGCGACGCCGAAACCCTGCATCTCAATCCGCTGGGACTCTACGTCCATGGCATCAATTGGTCGAAAGACCTTTCTTAAAGGAGGCCTAGGCCCATGAAAACGACATTGATTTCCATTCCCCTGAGCCTTCTGGCTTTGACGGCTTGCGAAAGCCTGGAGCTTAGTCAATCACTCGGCCCCGACATCGTTCTCGATGAAGAGCCCTTTATCGAAGCGGTCTATCTCGACGCAGAGGAAGATCTGGCGACGCAGGTCGACTTCGCACCGGAAGAACCCATTGTGGCGCGCACGTATAGTCCTGCGGTTACACCAGAAGATGTTCGAGGTCAGGCCGCGGCGACAGACTTGGCGCCATATCAGGCCATCGATCAAGCCAATGCAAAAGCTGCGATTGAGCCATCAGCGGCTAATTATATGAATGCGATCCAAATCTACCCCTATACGCGCGGCGCTCTCTATCAGGTTTATACCGCGCCAGAGCAGGTGACAGACATTGCGCTTCAACCTGGCGAGGAACTGATGTCCGTCTCTGCTGGGGATACGGTGCGCTGGGTACTCGGTGATACTGTTTCGGGCATCGGCGATCAGGCTCAGGTCCATATTCTAGTGAAACCGATCCAAGCAGGCCTCAAAACCAATATGATCATCACTACATCGCGGCGCGCTTATCATTTAGAGTTACACGCGTTCCAGCAGACCTATATGGCCGCTGTGTCTTGGCGCTATTCTAATCAACCGCTTGTGCAGAGACGCGCGGCTCGTTCGAACACGTCGAATCCGGGCGAGCCAGTTATCCAGGGCCTACAGCTTGGACGGCTTAAATTTCGATATGAGATTAGCGGAGATGAACCACATTGGCGCCCAACCCGCGTCTTCGATGATACCCGCAAGGTCTACATCCAGTTTCCAACACGGCTGGACCAGGGTGAGGCGCCGCCGCTTTTCGTCGTAGGCCGCGATGGTAAATCCCAGCTCGTGAACTACCGCATGCGGGACAATTATTATGTCGTGGACCGTCTCTTCTCCATGGCCGAGCTCCGCCTGGGTGAAAAGCGCCAAGACGTGGTGCGGATTTCGCGCAGCGATCTCGAGGAGACATCCTGATGTCTCACGCAGATCGTGCGGGAGGTCATGAAGATCTCCTAATTCGCGCCGCGCCAGCGCCGGTGAAACGGTTCAACAAGAAAGCCATTGCTATTGTGCTTGGTGGGGCCGCTTTGCTGGTGCTGGGAAGTTTTTCGCTAGCACTCAGCCCGAACAAAGACATTTCCGAAGCAGCGCATCGTGAGCTGTACTCCACGCAGAACAAGCCCAAAGCGGAAGGGCTTGCAGACTTGCCGGTAACATATGCGAGCCTTCAAGCCGAAATTCCTGAACTGGGTCCGGCTCTGCCAGGCGACCTAGGCGCGCCTATTTTGAAAGCTCATCGCGAGGGACGCCTCACTCTAGACGATGAACTGCCGCGATATGTGGATTTACTGGAACAAGCCGACGCGCCGAGCGCTGCAGACTTAGCCGAAACGGAACGGATCCTCGCAGCGCGAGAAAGCGGGCTTTTCTTTTCTAACCGCCCTGATTCAGCGGACGCTGATGCCGTGGTGGGCGGTGCTTCATCGCCAGTGCGACCTGTGACCGATCCGTTCGAAGTCTTGAACGCACTGCAGGCTGCCGCACTCCCGGCGAGCTTTAATCACGACCCCAATCGCCAAGACCGCAAAGAAGAGTTTATCGCGTCCGGTTCAGATAGCCCGATATACAATCCTCATAGGATCGAGCACCCCGTCTCGCCCTGGCAAGTTATGGCTGGAACCGTTATTCCCGCGACGCTTCTTACGGGTATCAATTCTGATCTCCCGGGGCAGGTCATCGGACAGGTCACCGAGCCTGTCTATGATACGGTGACCGGGCAGGCGGTGCTCATACCGCAGGGCAGTCGCCTCATCGGACGCTATGACAGTGTCGTTGCTTACGGACAGTCGCGGGCGCTTATTGTCTGGAATCGCATCATCATGCCGGACGGCAGTTCCATGCGGATCGAAAATCTACCCGGCGTCGATGGCCGCGGCTATGCAGGTCTTAAAGACCGCGTCGACAATCACACGCTTCGCATCTTTTCAGCCGCTGCGCTTTCCAGCCTGATCAGCATAGGCGCAGAACTGTCCGCTGATGATGATGAGAACATTGCGCGCGCGCTTCGCGATGCGGCACAGGACGGCGCCTCACGTGTCGGAGATGAAGTTGTTCGTCGTCAACTCGCGGTCCAGCCGACGATAACGATCCGGCCAGGCTGGCGCTTTCGTATCCTGGTCCACCAAGATTTGATCATGACCCCTCATGGAGACTCACAATGAATGGAACTGAACTCAAGATTGGGCGCTTGAAAGACAAAAAGCCCACCAAACTCAGTATCGATGTGGATCCAGACCTGCATGCGGACCTCGCCGACTATGCGCGTGTTTATGAGCAAGCCTATGGCCAGCGCGCGGATGTCAAAGCGCTGATCCCTTCCATGCTGCGTGCCCTAATGGACGGTGATGCCGGATTCAAACGTGCCCGCAAATCCCTGAACAAATAATCCAGAGAAGGAGACCGGCATGGCCAATATCGGAATCTTCACACGAACCAGAAGCGGCTTTGAAGGCACAATCACGACGCTAACTTTGTGCATGTCGGTGCGGTTTGTGCGGAACAAAAACAAACGCGGCGAACGCTCACCTGACTATTTCATAAAGGCTGGAGACAGCGACCTCGGAGTAGGGTGGGACGCTCAATCGAAAGGTGATGACCCGAAATGCTATATCAAGTGTGTTCTGGATGATCCTTGTTTTGCTGCCCCGGTACATGCGGCGCTGTTTCCGCGAAGTGATGGGGCAGATCTCGTATGGAAGCGTCAAGCTGTTCAAAATTGAGGAGCGCGCGAAAGCGGCGTAGCGTGATCAAGAGATCCAAAGCCACCGTTGAGACGTAGCCCGCAAAATCCTCTTAAGCGGGTGTCAAATGAGGGTTCTATCTAACCCCGACCTCACAAAAAAGAATCGTGATTGCTCGCGAGAAGAGTTTCTTGAGGAAAGGCACGGAAATTGCTGGGCTTTTTCCGGAATATGGCAATTGGGACGACGCGTAGTGATGGCTTTGAATGAATACGTTCTGAAGTACGAATATTTGATCGGATTAAGACGGCGAGACTGGGCTTGGGAGTTTGTAAGACGCTGTCCCGAATTTGCGGAAGAAGCCTACGCGCGATGGAATGAAGTTCAATTCTCAACCTCATGCATTCCAAATAGTAAAGTGGTGCATCTGTATGAGTCTGTGCCCGAGGCAGAGCGTTGGGGATTGATGTTTTTCCCGAACCCCGATCAGCCAGCCCCAACAGCCGATGTCTATTGGTTGGCGGATTTTGATCCGGCAATTGTGTCTGTCATGGTGACACCGCGCAATTCAGGAGAGCCCGATGAAATGAAAGCGGTGATTGATGGATGCTCCATCGATGTTCTGCGAGATCCGAACGGAACGGAGCACTTGCTCACACGAGGAAAATACTCGTCAGCGCAGTCTCTTTGTTCCGGACTATCGCTTTTGCACGCGAGGCAACCGGTCAAAGTAAATTTGGACATGCGAGGCCCCGGTCAGATGGATCTTTCACTCGCTGCCTACAAGCAAGCTGAAGAAATTCTCCACAAAGGCCCTTGGCGTTGGACTAGTCGTACGCTTCGCTTGCGCAATGCCCTGATTTGCCTGGACGTCAAGGAAGCGGGCCTACAGCTGCGTGACGCGGCGGAGATGATCTATGGGGAAGAGCGTGTCGCGAACGAGTGGTCTGGTAGAAAACAACTTCGGGATCAATTGGGTGGATTTTACAAAACCGGACAGAAGCATCGTTCAGCCACATATCGTTCATTGCTCAAAGGAGGCCCGCTTGATGCCATGGTGTAGTCGTGTAAATTTTCCGCGAAAGAGGCAGGTCAGCATAAGCGAGTGCTTTCCGGCGGTTTAAATCGCCTCAAACCGGTCGTTGAGCTTTTACAGCGTGGTGAATTTACTTCATATGTCTGGGTGATGACGCTCGCGTCCGCTAGGGGATTGGAAAACGTCGCGGCAAGGGAAAACCCGAGCCGTGTTCGAATGTGAAAAGGGGAAGATGATGCATTTGGTCAGTAAGATTTTGATCGGCCTGGTAGCGGCCATCCATAGCTACATATTGGTATTTGAAATGTTCCTGTGGGAAAGCCGAGGCCCGTCCGTGTTTACCAGTTTTTCCGAGGATTTGTTTGCACCGACGAAAGTCATGGCGGCCAACCAGGGCCTGTATAATGGGTTTCTAGCCGCGGGCCTCATCTGGGCGCTTCTATTCATCAAAGATACGGCTTGGAAAAGAAGAGTTGCGCTATTCTTTCTGATCTGCATTCTTGTTGCGGGCATCTTTGGAGCGATGACAGCTTCGACGGGAATTCTCTTTGTACAGGCGCTACCGGCGCTGCTGGCGATCCTCAGCCTTCTGGTTCTGAAACCCAAGACATAAATGCAACCGGCGCAGGGGCGACAAATAGACGACGTGCAATCTCGCAAAATGGCGCGCTTTAGGCACCAAACTTTGGTTTGTTCAGCGGTGCGTCCTGCGTCGCCGTGAACCGTCGGCTGGTTATTCAATTTTAGTGTTAGAACAGGGTTAGGAGTGTTTGCGCTCGTTTGAGACGGGAGTCTAGCACTCCACCAGACACCAACTCGGGGAAACGAAATTCAACTGTTCGAATTCCGCGGGAGTTGGACTTCCGGAGCCACTATTTTCGTTGACGCATATAGCGTTCAAGATGTGCGACAAGTGTGATGCGCCCCCGGCCTCTGGCGCCATCCTTCGCCGTTGCGCCCGCAAATGCAACTTGGGTGCTGAATAACTATCTAGGTTCACTTTGAGATTATGTCTCGGCCGATCTCGCGATGTGCATCAATCACAACTTGCGGGAGATCGCGAACCCCTTTTTCGTCAAGATTGTCAATGCCGCCCGCCCACGTGTAGCCGAGCATAATCGAAACATCATCGCGAGACCTGGCCAGCGCCAGATAATTGCGTGCGACTTCAGCCATGTCGTTCTCAAGCAGACCAGCACTTTGGTGGAACGGCGTATGCTGCGCGTCCATAATAATCGCCAAGCTCTGATGATCCATCAGCCGATCTGAGGCGAGGTCTAGATAGTTTGTGTACCGACTATCGCTTCCAGGGTCACGTATCGTGTAAGCGTTGAACCCCCATATATCGATTTCATTCGGTATAATCGGGGCGTCTGGACCATGGTATGCCTCGATCATCATGATGCGCGCACTTGGATAGTCTCGACGAATGATGTCCGCCGCATAGGAAACATCGGAAAGAGGTAAACTGCGAAGCGTTGGCTCATCCACGAGGTAAAATACTATATCGCTCGATGGTACGCCGCTCGCTGAAATTGCTCCGCGGACGTCAGCCCATAAAGCCTCCGCATCAGGGTTCATATCGCCCATGTTTGCCGAAAAGCTGAAAAACACCGGCTCGACATAAAGGATCGGCGTGAAAGCCGATGCAGCTTTACGCAATCGATTCTCCAAAACCTGCATATCCCCACTCACGCAAACCTGATTGGCGTTTGTGAATGCCTGTACCTCATCGGAATAGTCTGTTTTGTTCTCAGAATCGAAGGGATCATCATGCCCACAAACGATTGCTGCGTACCCAAAATAGTCCAGAGTGACACCTGCCGAAACGACGCGCGTGATTGCTGCAGTCGGATCAGGTGGTGATGTTGAGCCGCCTCCGGAGCAGCCGGCGAGAAGCAAAAATAGTACTCCAGTCTTGATCCATATTGGCATAGGATAATGTATATATTGAATTCGGTGAACGCCAACTGTTTCCTTTTTTACCCTGAGCTGTTGTCATCTGACACGCATGCGACAGTCTCAGCGGCTTTAACTCGCTGCACAACGGTCGCCGATCCAACGGCGCAAAGCGCCCTAAAGCGGACTCTGGCCAGACTGTTTCTTTTGCGAGCTTCACATTCGTCACTTTCTAACCGTGATAGTTCTGGTCGCTAGAATAAATCTGTCGGCGTTTAAGACGTATCGCAGTTCATAATCACCTGGTTCGTCTGGCGCTACCAGCTTGATGGGCGTCCCGTCTCGTGTCACCCAGTCATAGGTTTCGTAGCGACCTCCCGATGTTTCGTCTGGCTTAGCAAGTGAAATAAAATCGCGATTGTTCGCAGGACCCGTCCATCTGACTTCAAACTCAGTTCCGGGTTCGACGCTTTCAGCTGCGTTGAGCTCAGCGCTTGCGGCTCGAACCTCGATCTTGCGTGTCGCGATGATCTGGCGATCACTGTTCAAGACGTAACGTATTTCGTAAGTGCCTGGATTACCCGGTGCGAGCAACGTTACGGGCTCACCCTGAGCCGGCACCCAATCATAGGTTTCGTATCGGCCACCTGATGTCTGATCTGGATTGGCGAGAGAGATGAAGTCGCGATTATTTGAGGGCCCAGTCCACTCAATTGCGAAAGTTGAACCCGCCTCGACGCTGTAAGGAGCTTGAAGACTAGCATTTACGGCGATGATTTCAATTTCACGCCTCGCGATGATTTGCGAGCTCTTGCCGAAGACATATCTCAGTTCGTAGATTCCTGGCTCGCCAGGCGCAGAAAGTATAACCGGGGCACGGCCGTGTTGGACCCACTGATATGATTCATATCGCCCTGGTATGGTTCCCGGTTTGGCCAGAGAGATGTAGTCGCGGTGGTTCGCTGGTCCGGCCCACATAATCTCCACTTGTGCCCCAGCCCCAACAGTGGCGGGGGCTGCGAGAGTCGCTATCGCATCAGATGGAACTTCGTCCCGCGCATCCGGCATCGCGGCGTGATCGCCGCCGCCGACGTAAACATATGTTAGCGCGAATTGTTCATCCCCTGAAAACCCAACATCATAGACACAATCATTGAAGACAGCTCCTGGAGGAATACCAGCGTCTCGACAAACGCGTTCCGCTTCTGCGCGTACTTCCGGGGAGAGATCCGAAATCGAGACAGTTTTTTCAGGCAGTGCTAGATTGGTATAATTCTCGGTACTTTTGCCGTCGGCATACTCAAAAAGACTTTCTGCCTGAGTAATACGCCAACTATTACCGAAACGACCATATAGATCTCGCCGAGACAGATTCCCTCGTTCATGAGCGATAATCTCACCTTCTCGCGTGATGAAATCGTTTGATGGGTCTCCATCCCTTGCACCTAGCAACCCCGTGACCGATGCGCTTTGATGAAACGGAAAGGCGATATCGAGATTTATGTGCGCCGAGTAAACTGCGAACTTTAAGCGGACATTTTGAGGAGTCCAAATCTCGTAAACATCATTCGGATGATGGTATATGTGAAACTCCGACTCGTGCACTACAAAACGTTCTTCCGCGGAGGCAACTCCCACGGGGATACCGTCAATCTGAACGCGGTTATTGGCGTCTCGGATGACGTCAACCGTCAATTTGGAACCATTGCTTTCAAAAGCCAACGCCGAAACAACAGAGAGATACCGCGCGCTCCCAGTCGGTGCGAGATCAGGTTGTAGCGACCTGCCATAAGGTGCCAGCCGGACCTGCAACTCCGCATCCAGGGCTTCGGATTTCGCAAATATGAACTCGCCAACAGCCTGAAAATCGTAGCGAACGCCATCTGCAGAAACTAAGTGCGGGTCGCCGGTTGCACACCACCGCCCTAAGCAAATTCCGGCGCCGCCCCCATCACCTCCCCCAAAAGGACCGGGAGGGCCAGGAGGAGTAGGCGGGCCTGGAGGACCAGGAGGCGTAGGCGGGCCTGGAGGGCCAGGAGGAGTAGGCGGGCCTGGAGGGCCAGGAGGAGTAGGCGGGCCTGGAGGGCCAGGAGGTGTAGGCGGGCCTGGAGGGCCAGGAGGCGTAGGCGGGCCTGGAGGGCCAGGAGGCGTAGGCGGACCGGGAGGGCCAGGAGGTGTCGGTGGGCCCGGAGGACCAGGAGGTGTAGGCGGGCCAGGCGCGTCCGAAGGTAAGTCTCCAGCGGGATTACCGCCGCCATCATCGTCACCTAAACAATCGAATTCACCCAAATCGAGCCTACAGACTTTAACATCGCTATCCGACTCGGGAGGCTCAGTTGTTCCTTCTTGATCATAGCATTCAGGAGCGTCGGGGCCATGGGTTTCTAGACAGATGCGTTTTTCCCGCTCTCTTGCCTCTTTGTTTGTTTCTACATCGCACGCAGGTGAGTCATCGCCGCGGACTCTGCGGCACTCTTCTTCGAGAATTTCAGTCAAGTCTTCGTCGATGTCGTCATCACTCGGGTCGCATCTCCCCGGCAAGATCCCGCAAGCATCTCGGCAGTTGCTGTAAATTGTACTATGCCGCGGTTTGCTATAGTCGCAGAACATTCTTCCTCTTGGCGTTTCAATTCTGCGGTCGGTTAGGCAGTGCCGAAGAACGGTCTCTCCGATTGGGTCTTGGTAGCTCCAACGCGCGCAACGTGCGTTGCATTGACGCTCTTCAGCCGTGCATTGACTTTGCGCCATTGCGGGCAATGGCAGTAGAAACGGCACGAGGATACTGATCAGCGCGATAAACGCGAAAGCGCGTGCCGATGGCATTGGTTTGCTCGTTAGGCTCTCAACTGATTTGAGGTGGGGGCCGTGTTCAGATCTCTGCATGACTTACGTCCAAGCTAGTTACAGGGTTCAAAATGAAGAGCAGGACATTGGCTGCGTACTCGACGTTCGTACCGCGTTGCACAGGCTTGATATTCTAGCGCGCAAAGGTGACTCTCGATGGCAGGGACTTGCGAACAAAGCGGTTCCAACGCAACAAAACATCGATCGCGCTCGCTTTGGCTGGAAACCAGACAAGCTCCGATGGCTTGGACAACACATGTCGGCGTATCTGCCGGCATCGTAAACGTCTCTCCGGGCTGGGCGATACTATACGGTGCAACATGGGTTTCGGGACTTTGAGCCGACCCGACCAAAAATCCACTTGCCCCCAAAAGTGACAAGCAAACTGTCACGATGGAGCGTTTGTTCTTCTTGGGGCGCATTACGTTAATCATCAAGCATTCCAATTTCGGGACACTGCACTCGATAATTCGTCGTTTCTGAGAGATCACCAGAGAACAATCCGGCTTCCGCGTCGAATATGTTACAATCGGTGCCGTTGCAGTTTTTTCGGATGACCGTTCCCCCTCGTCCTGAATAGAACGCTGCGTAAGAATAGCTTGTTCCGTTATGCAACATGAGTTGAGGCCCTGCAGGCAAGAACCTTCCTTCCTCGTCCAAAGTTCCGGCGAGCACGCCGGATGCAGAGCCATTGAGTGCTCCGCAAGGTGCTAACGGGGTTAGTGTGAACGTGTGTCCTTCGACATCCACAAAAGAGACTGTGCTTTGGGCACCAATACTAGATTTCGGAGCGTCGGCATCGTCTGCTGGTGTTTTCGACTGAGAGGGTTCATCGGTCGACAACACGTACCATCCGATCAGAAGGACGAGCAGCAATACGAGCGCTAACAGGACAAAGACAGGACGTCTCATGAGCACACAACTTTCACCGAAAGCTGTTGATTGCCCGGTGTCTCGCCGCTCCATTCGAATACGCCATTCTCAAAGGCTAAAGTCTCGTCGCCTTTGAGGTAGACAATGGCGTGATGGTTTTGGAACCGAAAATCGATCTTGGTAAATGGCACCACGCCAATTTCGGGGTTGTTCTCTCGACTTCCCGTGATCTGTAAAGGCGTATGTTCTTGTACGGGGCGATTGTCGAAATCCATACGGATGCCGATGGCATGCGGCGAACCATCGTCGCGATTTCCGCAAAATCCGTAGGGCTGAAACTGGTATTCCGCGCCATCAATGTAGAGCTGGATACTTGGCTCATTATCAATCACGGCTGGAGGAGCGGCGGGCGCAGCCATTTCATCGGCCGGCCCGCCATTGCACGCCGCAAGGCTTAGCGTGAAGGCATAGAGGAGAGTTGCGGCGTGCTTCATGGGCAGCTGACCTCAACGGATAGATCGCTGCCTCGCTCGGTTTTGCCCGACCATTCAAACCGTTTCCCATCAAACCAGGGCGCAGCGTCCCCTTTCAATGAAACATACTCGGTGCCGGAGTTATCTGGATCAGGCGTGTAGCGAATGGTTGTAATTGGATTGGCGCGGCGTTCCCCACCAATGTGGAGCACAAGTAAGTTGTTGCCTGGATTGCTGTCGCCGTCAGGCAAGCCGCCTTTCGCGGCCATATCGACGCCGCTTTGTGTAACACCACAAGTGACTGGCCACGGTTCAAGCTCAACTGTTTCCCCATTCAGGGTGACTGTGATGTGCCCTGTCCCATTTTCTCCGATAGCTGCGGTGGTGCTCTTGTCTGCCTCTGTCGCGTCAATTCCGCCCCCGCATGCTGAAAGGACTAATCCGCTCACGACCAATGAGAAGAGTGCTAAACTATACTGTCTCATTGGGCGCACGTTGCCTCGAAATTCAAGGTCGCCTCGACTGCAGGGTGATCACGTAAGGCAACGATTCCACCGTACGCAAAGGTCGCCCCAGCAAGATCATCCGGCGGCAAGTCTGCGGTATAGGAATCGCCGTCGATCCGGACCTCGATGCTGGCCAGCCACTGTCCTGATTGAACACTCCAGCCACGACCGGCCCCTATCGTCGGACCCGGTTTACTGTGCTCTCTGGGGGCACCTTGCGCCTGGAAAGAATAGGCATCTGTAAGATCGCACCCAAGTAGCTTCATCGCAATTGTCTCGCCATCGAAGACGGCGACGACATCAGGCTTGTCAGCGTATCGAGCTTCAAACGCGGCGATCTCTTCTTGTAGTTTTTCAGCTTTCCATCCGTCCTGTCGACGTTGAATCGCCCCGGCGATTGGCCCGACAGTCGCCATTTCCGCATCTGACATGCCGGTGACATTTTGAATGTCCTTCGTTTGATCACCACTAGGGGCGACATCTGCATTTTCCGCAGCTGCCTGATTTGCCATTTCAACAGCTTGCAGAAATTGCTGAATCTGAGCCTCAGATTGCCCAGATGCTCGCATAACAGCGATTGCTTGCTCGATTTCCGTGTCTGAGAGTTCTTGCGCAGACACCACGCCACTTGCGAGTTGCAAGATGGCGACAGAGGCACATAACGCTCGTATGTTTTTCACAATACCAGGCATAGCTTGTTCCTTTCGGTTCTGATGGTTTCAGCAAGTTGCTGAAATCGAGCCATCAACTTGACCGACGGGTCGGTATTTTCCGTCGGGTTCTTTGACAGCCTTTGTGAACTGTCCTTCTACGCTCATGTGAGAACCATCGAGATCGAACGGTCCTTCATATTCATACTGGGTGTCGCCGTTCTCAATACGAGCGGTTCCCGAAGTTTCGCCGCGCTCAGTAAAGGCATGGATGCGCACAAACACACCAGGCTCGTTCATGCTTTCACGCTCCTGAGCGATAGTATTTGACGCGTGCTCAGTGATTGTCGCGACAGATGGCGAGGCGAAGTACGTGCGAAAGATCCCCAACTCGAGGGTACGGCCATCAATCGAAATGATCATGCTGGCGGACCCAAGATCCTTCGCCACGTAGACATCGCTAACATTGAGCTCGCTATCCGGGGAAGGATCCCCGCGACCCGCGCCTGCGCCCCCACATGCTGTGAGGATCATCAGACCGATATACAATGCGTACCGGACAGGCATCCCTTTCGGACTTGAAGAAACCGACAATTGTCCCACCTTTCTTTCGCGCCGAACCTGTCCGGCACGAGAAAATGGTAGGCAAACAAGGGCGCCGCCGCGTCCGTACGTGCCCCCAATTTTCAGCAACCCCATACTCAATTTTCAAAGCCCATACTCAGATTTCGCGTAAAAATTGCGCAATGCCCTAAGTACCCTCTTTTCATTAGCTGCATTTGTTTGGCATGCTTCCCTTCCAGGGGACGTCAAAGACAATGCTTGTCGAGCGAGAGCAGGAATTAGGTTTATTGGCTGAGCTTTTTGAACAAGCTCAGGCGCGCCGAGGTAATCTTGCACTTGTTCTCGGTGAAGCGGGCATTGGAAAAACCAGCTTAATCAACACGTTCATCGCCTCTTGCGAAGCAGAGGCAACAATTGCCTGGGGCATGTGTGATGCTCTTTTTACGCCTCGCCCGTTAGGACCAGTTTATGACATAGCCCGTGTCTTGAGTACGGAGCTCGCTCAGCTCGCTGACGCGCGCGAAACCGGCGATGCTGTGTTCCCGGCTTTTCTCGCAACACTTCAAAAAAGTAAGCGTCCGCAACTTCTCGTGATTGAAGACATTCATTGGGCCGACAACGGAACACTCGACTTCATTCGTTTTCTTGGGCGGCGTCTGGCAGCACTGCCCGTTCTGATGATTGCCAGTTTTCGCGACGATGAAATTGCCGCTGATCATCCAATTCATTTGGTTTTGGGGGATTTGCCTGCGCGCACCACCCATCGGATCAAACCACCACCCCTGAGTTTAGCCGGAATTGAGCGACTAAATCGTCACTCCAGCATCCGCGCGGAAGAAATACTCAGTGTCACTGCCGGAAACCCCTTCTTCGTAACCGAACTTGTGGCTTCGTCAGATGCCGACGTGAACGCGGCGCCTTCATCAGTGAAAGAGGCTGTCAATGCGAGGCTCGCCAGGATCGGTCCATCCGAGCGAAGGTTTCTAGAGTTTGTGAGTTCCATTCCCGGGACGATCGATACATCACTCCTCGACCCAATCTTTGATGGAGAAGCCGAAATGTTGGCGCTGGCCTGTATCGGTAGAGGTCTCTTACGGCGCGACGGCGACGGCGCTCTCAGATTTCGGCATGAGCTGGCTCGTTTGGCAACGGCTTCACGCGTGCCTGCGATCGAAGCAAGATCAAATCATGAAACGATCCTTAAAGTTTTACTTGAACAGCATGCCTCACCAATTGATCAGATCGTCCACCATGCTGCAGGCGCGCTTGATGGAAAATCAGTGCTTGCCTACGCGCCGAAAGCTGCCACAGCAGCAGCGATGGTGGGTTCGCATCGCGAAGCGGCGTCGCATCTGGCTACAGCTTTGGAGTTTGTCAGTGAAGCCGAGCCCGAACTCGCAGCGCAGCTTTACGAAGACTGGGCTTATGAGGCTGGTATCGCGCTGCGGATTGATGAGGAAGTCATCGAAGCGCGCCGGCATGCGATCACGCTGTGGCGCGCCTTAGGGCGCAAAGACAAAGTCGGAGGAAACCTTCGCCGCCTTTCTCGTCTCCATTGGTATCGCGGGGAAGCGGCCAAAGCTGCGCAACTCTCAGATGAGGCCGTCCGGATTCTCGAGAATGAGGGGCCATCAGAAGAAAAAGCGATGGCGTACAGCATGCGCTCGCAATTGCACATGCTGAATGATCGCATGGAACAGGCGATCAAGTGGGGGGAGAAGGCGCTCGACGAAGCCTCAACCTTCAATAGCCAGGAAGTTCGCGTCCATGCCCTAAACAATATCGGCACGGCGAAATTACTACGTGGCAATCAAGATGGGCTCGCTGATATGGATGAAAGCTTATCTCTGGCCAAGGCTTGCGGCCTCCACGAGGATGCAGCCCGCGTTTACACAAATCTCTCTGAATACGCCGTTGAGTTTAAAGATTTTGATTTGGCGGAACGTGTCCTGTCGGAAGGTATCGCATTCGATACCGAACATGATCTTGATTCATGGACTTATTATCTAGTGGGTCGGCAAGCTCAGCTGCGTCTTGAGCAAGGTCGTTTGCGTGATGCAGAGACCATCTCGATGGGGGTGTTGGACCGACCAGGACAAACACTCTTGATGAGGCTGCCTTCAAAGATCGTGCTCGCCAAGGCATCTGTTCGATTAGGTCGCAAGGATGCCAATGCGAGACTAACCGATGCGTTACAGGACGCACTTGCGACCGCGGAGCTTCAATACATTGTGCCGACCCGAATCGCGTTGATTGAGAGTGCAGCCCTGAGCGGGGATGCAAGTTCGGCATTGGAACATTTCGAACAGTTGGTTTCCGTACCAGTTGAAGCTGCTAAACCGTGGCAATGGTCTGAGCTTTGGTATTGGGCAGAAAAGTGTGACCTCATTCTACCAAAATCTCATACGCCTTCGCTGCAGGCGCCATTTAGGTGTTTGTTCGAGAACCAGTCTGCAGAAGCCGCAGAACAGTTTTCGGCGCTTGGTATGCTTTTCTTCGAAGCCTGTTCTTACCTGGACGCTGACACCGAAGATTCAATCCGTTCTGCCCACAAACATTTTATGGAAATGAGTGCGACACCTATGCAAGACAGAGCGCGGGCAATCGCCATCGAGCGTGGTTTCGCCGCTCAGCTTGCACGTCCTTCTCGTGGTCCCTACGAAGCCTCACGCAGCCATCCACTGGGGTTGACTAGGCGCGAACAGGATGTCTTGGCGGAACTTGCAAAAGGGGCGAGCAATCAGGAAATTGCGGACACACTTTCCCGGTCGAAGCGGACTGTCGAGAACCATGTATCGGCGGTGCTGAGAAAACTCAATGCAACAAGCCGGACAGAAGTGATATTGCGAATCCAAAGTGAGCCGTGGCTGCTGCCAGTGCGGGTAGACTAAGGATCGCCACGCGAACTGCGAAAAGTTGCTCTTGTCTGCTGTTAGATCCTAACTCAGTCATCTAGCGATGGGTGAACATGATCAAATGGGTGCAAACGTGCAGTGTCTCAAATTCGCCCCAGGACTGCCTCTCATCAAAGCTCAAGCGCCTCCGAAATCTGAAGAGCATCTTCCAACTCGATACCCAGGTATCTGATCGTGCTTTCAATTTTGGCATGCCCAAGCAGCAACTGAATGGCCCTCAGGGTCCCGGTGTTGCGATATAATTGAGCGACCTTAGTACGCCGCAGCGAATGTGTTCCGTAGTCTGAAACCTTCAAACCAATCTGGCGAACCCATGAATCAACTATGCGGTGATACTGACGCGTCGAAAGATGTTCGCTTTTGCTGTTCCGACTCGGGAACAGGAAGTCATCCTTGCTCAGTCCTGAATGTTGAACATGCGCCACGATAGACGTGGCAGTGAGTTTCGTGATTTCGAATTGGACCGGTCGTGAAGTTTTGCGTTGAATCACGATCGCTCGTTCTCGGACCGAGCCCGCAGAAAAGGCGTCTGATACTTTAAGGCTAACGAGGTCGCATCCGCGCAGCTTGCTATCTATTGCCAGATTCAGAAGGGCGAGATTTCGAATTTGGCCGAGCATTTCAAGGCGGGCTCGAATGGCCCACACTTCTCGTGGCCTAAAAGGACGCTTCTGCCCTCTCGGCGCTCCATAAGACGCTATCGTGTCGTTTTCTGATAATTGATCAGCTTCATTTAGCTTGAACGATGACATGGATTTCTCCCAAATCCACGCGCCATGCGACTAGTGAGCCAGTCTATATCCATTCAGCAGGGTGTCTGGGATCGCCCTAAAACAGCCGCTCAAACCAATCTCGGGTAAAACTTAGCGGTTTCCATCTTACTGGGAGCTTTCTCCCCATAGAAAAATCCAATCACGAAATCAGTATCGCTCTTGGCATTCAACGGCGAGACGAAATAGGATTGTGAAAACAGTGCGTTTAGGGGTGGATAACGATGAATCTCTCAAAAGTTTTTTTGTTAGCGATAACCTGCGTGCTAGGGATTTTGTTTAGTGCGCCAGCTCAGTCCGAAGAAACAACAATCGCAACCAGTCAAGACTTTGACGTGTTGGTACATGTTCATCGTCCTAAAAACGCAGACGGCGATGTAATTCCCTCACTCGAAAGTCAGTTTGCGGAATACGCACAAATCGCGGTTGAAGGTCTTCGGGAGAAGTTACCCGCTACCGAAATCATGGACGCAGAGCGGCGAGCTAAATTTTTCATCAGTTTAAGAGTGAGTCCTGACTGTGTTATGACACAAGTCTACGCCGTCACCGGGCGGATCGATGATGATCTTGAAGAGAATAAATATAAATGTACCAGCGGCCTGAGTTCTAAACCTCTTTCTGAAGAGAAGAAAATTCGGTTCATCAAGCAGATCATTCGCCAGCAAGCGCGCGAAATACCAAAGCATCTCAATAAAGTGGACGAGCATAGATCGATCGTCGACGTAGCATTGTACTTTCAACAGGTGCCATTGATTTCGGGAATGAACACCGAAAAGATGATTCCGGTTTATGCCAGAAGCATCAGTCATGACGGGCATTTCGAGCAGATTTTTCGAGATTACTTTACTTATGTTGGTTCGGCAGTCCCGTCGCAATTGGACTTCATTGAGAAGAGTGAATTCAATCCGCATGGGCGATACTCCGAGTTTCCGAACACAAGCCCTTGGGAATCCATAGGAAGCTTTGGCGATTTATATTGGCGAATGTTTCAAACTCGCCGAAGCAGCGAAGAGTTTTTACCGGCAATTGAACGGCTCCTGGATGTTCATAGCGCGAACTTAATTGGTGAAGAGCATGTGGTTTTCCGAGCGATCATGACCGATGCGACGCCGGAAGCAATTGATGCGATCCTCGATCGCGTGGATGATACAAATTCGCTCAAAACCAGAGCTGGTTATAGCTTGCTTTCTTTTGCGGCTGATGCGCGCGTCAACGAAAAATACAGAACCGACTTAATTGTAAAAGCACTGGAAGGTGGCGCAGACATCAATAGTTTCGAGCACACCGTTTTACCGCCGGTTTTTACCGCGGCGGCGCAGGTCGGCGGGTTTGAAGCTTATGAGCTGTTGGACTACGTGCTCTATCAAGGCGGGGATACAAGTCTGATCCAGCCTGATTGGGGAATTTCAACCTTGCATCCGGCCATTGGGGTTAACAAAACGCACGGTGACCCAGAAAAGTTCGACTCTATCCTAGCAGAGCTTTTGAAGCGCGGGTTTTCAGTGAATGTACCTACGGATGCTCCAGAGAACGCAATCACGCCACTCATGAGCGCGATCGTTTTTGAGCACGACGTAGCGGTGAAAGCACTTTTGCAAAACGGCGCAAACCCAAACACCGGATTCACAGAGAACTTGCAATCAGAATTTGAGAAAGCTGGTTACCAACCCGCCGAGGCATTCACACTTACCACAAGCGCCCTAAATTTGTTGATCTACAAGGGTAAGAACGAACTCATCGATGCCATTCTGAATGCTGGAATCGATCTCGAATATCGAGACGCTTTCGGCCGTTCGGCGCTCCAGGCAGCAATTAGTGCAAATAATGAGAGCGCGGCATTCGATCTGATCGATCGAGGATTCGTAGTGGAATCCGCTGATGTAGACGGCTTCATTTACCTGAACGAGGCAATGAATAAGGGCATGAAGCGCTTCAGTGCGGCGCTCGTTGACCGAGGGGTCGATGTTAATTCTATCGATAGCAAAGGCCGCACGCCGTTATTCTACGCATATCCCGCTGACGGTGCTGAAATGACAGATGTCGATTTTGCATTGATCAAGTCGCTCTTGGACGCAGGCGCGGACGCTGAGTTCAAAGACTATACGGGATTGTCAGCCTCTGAACGCTACCAGCAGCAACGGCGTATCCTTCTAGATCGTCAGCAAGCCGAACGGATTGCTGAGGCTCGGCGACTGGAAGAAGAGCGCCGATTGGCGGCTGAGCGAGAACGCCAACAGCGCCTGGAGCGCGAGAGACAAGCTAGGATCGCTGAGCAACAACGATATCAAAGATCAACCCAGAGCAATGACTGGATGTCTGCAGCCGCGAGTTTTCTGCAAGGTGTGACGTATGGTTTGAATGAGTACAATGCCGCAGAAGCTCGTAGCAGAGCTGCTGCGGAGAGGGCCCGCCGTGAAGCGTTTTTGAGGCAACAAAACTCCCGTAGCTCCAGCATTTCTAGTACGGGTCCAATCACGATTGGAGTGTCCTACGATGATCCAGTGCAGCAGCGAGCAGCTACGCCCGCTCCGGCCACGTCTGCTCCTGTCCAAGCTCAAACGCCGCCGCCGATTGAGCGGCGACCGACTTGCACTGAAGTAGAGGGACGCCCTTGCGCTTATGTTACACCAGAATAACGGTCGGGTTTGTCTGCGCTAAAAAGTGAGCGTCCTAAATTCGCCCGATACTGTTGAAAAAGACCGAGTCAAAACGGCCGAATTCTGATTCAGTAATTTTCGTGCAGATCGAGGAGATGCGCGATGATGGGACGATTGGAAGAAGACGCAGCAAAGCTCTTTTATGAGTTCTCACTGGATAAGATGGTTCCGGCGGATCACTTGCTCCGGGAGATTGATCGGTTCCTCGACTTCGATGACATCCGGGCACACTTAAAGCCGTTTTATAGCCACACCGGCCGTCCCTCTGTTGATCCGGAACTGATGTGCCGAATGCTGATCGTTGGATATTGCTACGGCATCAGATCAGAACGCCGGTTGTGCGAAGAGGTTCATTTGAACCTTGCCTATCGATGGTTCTGCAAGCTGGGTATCGAAGACAGAGTCCCGAACCACTCGACGTTTTCTAAAGCGCGCCATGGCAGGTTCCGCGAGAGCGATCTCTTCCGGAAGCTGTTCGAGCAGGTGGTGTTTAACTGCATGTCCGAAGGCCTGGTCAAAGGCGAAGGCTTTGCGGTTGATGCCAGCATGATCCGCGCCGATGCGAGTGAGGACAATGCCGTTGAGGCGGGCGAACCGATCGACTGGTCTGATCCGAAGATCGCATCTCGCCCAGTCACAGAGTATCTCGATGCGATTGATCAGGACGGCGCGCCGAGGAAGAAGATATCACTCACGGATCCAACGGCGCGTTGGACGGCTGCAATCGGCGGACAAGCCCGTTTTACCTGGGCGACCAACTACCTCATAGATGTCGAGACATCCGTTATCGTCGATGTCGAACCAACACCCGCCTATCGGAAAGCCGAGGTCGAAGCGGCCAAGACCATGATCGATCGAACCGAACAACGATTTGGGCTCAAGCCAAGACGCCTGATGGGTGATGCTGCTTATGGCTCAGCAGAAATGCTGGGCTGGATGGTTGATGAGAAACAGATCGAGCCACATGTCGCCCTGTTCGAAACTCCAGGCGCACCGACAACCAACTTCACGATTAAAGACTTCGAGTATCATGAAGACCGGGACGTCTTCACCTGTCCGGCAGGGAAGGAGCTGCGTCAGTTTTAGAGGAATTATAAAACACCGCGCTCTGGCATCTCTAAAGACAACCGCCGAATGTACAGGTCCCGCAATACTGATTGTGCAGTCTGCCCACTCAAATCCACTTGCTGTCCCTCCGCGCCGTTCCGCAAAGTCAGCCGGTCCATCTACGAGCATGCCCGCGATAAGGTGAAACGACTATGCGGAACAGAAGAGTATGAGCAATCGAGACGAGATCGAAAGAAGGTCGAGATGAGCTTCGCGCACTTGAAATGCCAACACCGCTTCCGAAGATTAAGGTTGCGAGGCCCCACCGGGACCAATGACGAATTTCTTCTCGCGGCAACAACTCAAAACCTCAGAAAACTCGCTAAATACGCCACTAAACCGTCTGCCACTCTACAAAACGCCGCTCAGAACGGCCAACAAGGGCGAACACCCAATAGAAATAAGCCGATCTGACGCATCGGATCAGAAGAGCGCCGAAAGTACCGGCGAGTTTTTCAACAACATTGCCCCATCTAAGACGCTCAATCTATCAGCCGCGCGAGCAAAAAGAAACGCTAGCTCAGCGACTGCCAGGGCCGAAAATATTGGCCACACAGACGTAAATCTAAAGAAAACCGTTGGATTGAGCTAAAAGGTAACCGAGATATCCGCCGAGTGCGATGCCGACCAGGCCGGTCGTCATCGCTCCCAGCATCCGGAACATGACAAAGAATTTCGGCCCGTCAGGCGTTGCATGTGACCCGCTCGTCGACATGAAGCCAATGGCGTGAGAGATGCGCGCAGCAACGAAGAGGCTGGCAAATGTCGTGATCACGGGGCCGCCTCCGGCGACCCCTTCTGTCAGAGCCAGGACGACGACAAAGATCGCGGCATTCTCGGCCAGATTTCCGTGACGCCGGCTTTTGCGTTCGAGATTTCGGTCGTCTCCATGCCCGACGCCGATCGCGGTTTTGGCGCGATGCGTGCCGGTGTTCATCATCAGGATCTGTTGCAAGATGAGCAGAAAGGCGCCGGTCAAAGCGGCGGTTTGAGGAAATTCCATAAATCTCTCCATTCATGAATATCTGAGTGTGCTGGCGGCGAGCGCTTGCGCGCTCGCTCGGCCAAGCTGGGAGGAAGACTATTGTGCCGGTGGGGTCATTCGGATCAGCCGTGAATCGGCGACAGCAGCCGTCCTGTGAAAGGCATGACTGATGTAATCCGGGTCACTGACAAATCCGAGGAACGACTGAACATTTGGATACTCAATAATGAACACGGCATCCCATTTTTCATGCTCAGGTCCGATCAGGCTGAGCTGTGGCGTGCCCGCGTAGATTGGCTTCCCGCCGGACGCGGTTAGGATCGGGCTCACATTGCGTCCATACTCGGCATAGGCCTCTTCTCCGGTCCATCCTTTGTCTGCGAAGCCCGTTTCAGGATCGTAATCAGCAACCTCCTTGAACCGGACAAGGTTCAACATTTGAATCGTCTGATCCATCGGCAGTACCTGCATCGCGGCATAGGCCTCTTCCGTCGATGTGATGTAAGTCGCTGGCGACGACGCATCAGCCGCATTCACCTGAGGTGACGAATCCTCAGCAAAGGCTGAAACGCTCAAGAAGAGGGCGCTTGAAATGGCGATAATCGAAATTCTGGGTTTCATTTGGTCGATGTCCCTTGATTTGAAGGCATGGCGGTTTTGATCAACCAAACGATATGGCTAATAAATGCCAAGTCATCAGAAGATATCGCACCTGCGTGGCGCAAAAACGCGCCACGCTATTTTGACTCTTAGGTGACCGAGGTTCCCAGAAAGTCGGATTTCGCATCCAAGAGAACTTTTTCGGCAAATGTCATGAACGCTCGAATGCGAGCCGTTCGTCTCAGGTCGCTATGAGTGAGCAACCAAACATCTCGCGCTTTGGTTGGCTTCCGATTGGAAGCACGAACGAGCATCTTATCTCTGTCACCGAGAAAACATGGTAGCATCACCAGTCCCAGCCCGCCACGCGCTGCAGCTTGCTGTAGCGTTGGGTCTGGGAAGAATCCCCAAACCGGCACATTACCAAACTCGGTGTCCTTGGCCCAATCGGGGAAGCGGCTCTCATTGTCTCGCCATCCGATCCACCTGGCTTTCTCAGGTGCGTTTTGGAAGTCATGGCGCGCCAGATAAGACGGCGACGCGTAAACTGTCTGATTGTACGCGAACAAACGTTTCCCAACCAAAGTATCAGGTGGGTTATTGTCGATGCGGATTGCGATTTCCGCCTCGCGCCTGGAAATATCGAGCTTATTCGTCGTCGTGAGAATTCTAACCTCTATGTCGGGATGCGAGTCGGCGAATTCTGCCAGCCTCGGGCCAAATGCCTGAGACGCCATAGATTCAGCCATGGTTACGGTCACGGTGCCGCTCATATCCCGATCTTGGCCCGAGATTTGACGCCCCGCATCATTCAATCGAATCCCGATCTCTCGGGCAACAGAGACAAAATGTTCGCCTGCTGTCGTCAGCACATAGCCCTCCGGCTGACGATCGAAAAGCCGGGTCCCCAAAGCATGTTCCAGACTATCAATGCGGCGACTCACAGTGGAGTGATGGACCCCAAGTATTTTACCTGCGCGTCGCACAGACCCCGCTTCAGCAACCACGGCAAAACTCTTCACATCTTCCCAGTCAAGATTTTCAGCACCCATGGCGGCCTCCATTTTTGCCAACGTTTAGCTGGCTAATCTGTGCACCATATAGTCGCATTTATCAAACATGATGTCGCGTTGGGTTGCCCCTATCTGTTGAGAACCATCCATTCTTAGCCCACGAGGTCACGCTCCATGTCTCTCAACTCCCTCCTTGATCAAACCCTAGCTGCGTCTTCTGAACGTTTTCCGCCCGAAGCCGTTGAAATCATGCGCGCAGCCGACGCGCAAATACGAGCTGACGAAGTCGGAAGGCATGCGCTCAAGCCTGGAGATAGGCTGCCAGACGCCACTCTCATGAGCGCCACTGGCGATCGGGTTTCGCTTGCCGCTCTGAATGCCGAAGGTCCGCTCATCGTCACCTTCTATCGCGGAGGCTGGTGCCCGTACTGCAATCTGGAACTACGCGCTTATCAGGACAAGCTGGATCAGATTAAGTCCTTAGGCGGAAACTTGGTCGCCATCTCACCGGAAAAACCTGATGGTGCTCTATCCACATCTGAGAAGAACCAACTCGAATTCCCGGTTCTGACAGACCTCGCCAACCGGTTCGCGGTGTTGATGGGCATCGCGTACGAACTGCCTGTCGCGCTGCAAAACCTGTTCTCTTCCTTCGGCATGAGCTTGCCCGAGCTCAACGCCGAAACCGGCTGGGCCCTGCCCATTCCGGCGACCTTTGTTGTAAACAGCAATGGCAAAATTGTGCTCGCGGATGTCGACCCCAACTACACCAGGCGCCTCGAGCCAGACGACGCGTTGGCAGCATTGCGCGCCTGCGCGTAAGCGATAAGAGTCCTGATCAACGCGCGCCTGAGTGGCTGTGTGGGTTGAATGAAGGAAACTGCGATGATCGATTTTTATACATGGACGACGCCGAACGGTCGCAAGATCTCAATCGCGCTCGAGGAGATGGGGTTCGACTATAACGTGCACCCGATTGATATCGGCAAGGACGAGCAGTTCTCCGAGCAATTTCTCGCGATCAGTCCCAATAACAAGATCCCGGCCATTTTCGATCACGAGACACAACTGAGTGTTTTCGAGTCGGGCGCCATATTGATCTATCTGGCCGAGAAATCCGATCTGTTCTTGTCGAATTCCCTTTCAGACCGCACCAAAACGCTGGAATGGCTCGCGTGGCAAGTGGCCGGATTCGGACCGATGTTGGGTCAACTCAATTACTTTCTCAATCGCGCCGACGAAAAAGTCCCTCATGCCATCAAGCGATTCTTCGAAGAAGCCGTCCGACTCTATTCGGTTTTGGATAAGCAGCTCGCCGCTTATGAATTTGTTGCAGGGGCTTACTCCATCGCTGACATGGCGATCTACCCTTGGTCGGTTCCAGCCTTAGAGGCGATTGAAAGCAGAAGCGGGGTCGCGTTTGACCATGTCGCCGCCTGGCAGAAGCGAATGGCCGAACGCCCGGGCGTCGATGCAGGGATGAAAATTCCCGCGAGCCAAAGCTAGCTGATGCGCCGGCCTCACGCGAAGTGTCTAAGGCTCCAGATAACCGGAAACTCTGACTGGTGTAGTCGCGTCAAACCGACCGATCAGCGAGCAAAAGCAGCCCTCACACGACGAGCCGATTGCAGACTTCGAGCAGATTGCCTTCCGGGTCATTGAAGTAAACCGAGAATATCGTTCCAGTCGCGCCGATCCGTTCGTCCGGGCCTGCAATGACCTCGATCTCGTGAAGCGACAGGTCTCGCAAGACATCCTCCATCGCGCGATCTGTATAGAGACAGAAATTCGCCGTCCCTGGCAGTGTTTGACGAGCGATGTCTGGAAGCTCAGACGCGTCCTGCAAGCTGATCTTGCTTTCCGCGAAGTGCAACGCCCATTTTCCTGGCCGCTCTTCGACAGCCTTCATGCCGCACACATTGGTGTAGAACTTGATCGTAGCTTCAACATCTGAAGTGCTGATAACGATGTGGTCAAAACCGCGAATATCCATGAGCCCAGTCTACACATCGATCTAGAAGTCTCAATTGCCAGCAAAGGAGATGTAAGCAAGAAGTGGAGATGAGCCCGAACGGATCGTGTGCCCCATGAATATTGACTGGCTCGATTCCATCATTCTGGCACCGTTCGAAATCCATCAAGAGCAATTTCAGCGCCATGATTATTCGATCCCGCGAGATGCGAATACACGTCATCTGGATCAAACAAATTTACCGGCGCTAGAAAACCGGACGTGCGAACATCCCCGCGGGCGATCGCTCCGGCGGTGTAAATCAACATCGACGCTGTGGTGTCTCGTCCACCGCCCTGGTTAGCCCAATCCTGTCGGCTAAACGCTTTTGCAGACGCGGGCCTTCCGTTTTTGGTTCCTATCGCTTCCGCCCAGAAATGCACTTCTGGAAGCGCCCTGTTCTCGTCTGCAATTGTTTTCCACATGGAAAGCATCGTTACTGCAAACTCTTGATCACCGCGGACCAATCCCGGGGCGGCGGATTGAACAATTTCATTTGCTGCGGGCGGCCAGTAGGAAATATTCATCGTGACGGTACCGACAGTCGGCAAACAACGGTGCAGCGCCAGAGGTTCAATCGTTGCCATCGGGAACCCATTTAGTGACTCACCTTCGAGTGTATCGAATGCCGTGATCTCGGCCCCTGGTGCGACCAAGACGCGCTTCCCATCTCTTATTTGAATCGCTTCCATTCCCGGCACGGTGCACATTGTTTGAAGCCCGGAGATGCCATCCCATCCTGCTTCAAACATCGGGATAAACCGATCAGTCGGGCCATACTTCTCCAATGTCGCGAGCATATACATGTCTATTCGCTCAACCTGGTCTAACGCCGCCGCTGCGCTTGCGCCGAAGAACTCAACCATCCCTGGATGAATACCGGCCCCCAGCACAACGGGGACTTGCGGAGCGCCAGTCGCTTGCGCGCTCTTCTCTGCATCCAATAGCACACTGACCTCAGCGCTAATGTCTACGTATGGCTTGTTCGCGTTTATTGCAGCACGGATTGCCAGTGGAGCTGTCCGAGGTGCATCCCCAGCCGCATTGAGCACGAGGTCAACTGCTTCGATCGCTCGCGAGAGCGCCGCTTCGTCATAAATGTCCAAAGCTATCGTGCTGGTCGCGCATCGCGCGCTGCGGGCGGCCTCCTCGGCACTCTCGGCCGACCTGGACGCAATCACCACATGCGAAATTCCGCCTTGCGGGGCCACCTTTTCAAGCGCGGCGGTTCCGAAAAAGCCAGACCCGCCCAACAATAATGCTCGCATGTTTTGTCCCTCACACTTTGGTGGATAGTCGTCCGCACATCGGATCTCGGATGCATTGGGATACTCAGACCGGGGCTAGTTCTCGCTCGGCCAAGCGTCCAGAACAAACCGCCCAACCAGAGCGCCTGCCGCTTCGCCGGCATTGTTGGAAAAGCGATAGTGAGCGCCGGCATAGATCCGCGAAAGCGATGTTTGGTCGACATAGTCTGCAAGCGTAACGAGCCTTGCTGGGGCGTCGGGAAGTGTTGAGCTTTTTATCGAGAATACTCGCTCCGTATTTCCAATCTCAGCCATTAGGACGGCATACTGAGCGGCCGCTTGCACGCAGTGCGCGCAAGGGTATTCTGGATGTGGCGGTGTGGAGATCAAAGACGTCCACTCCGCGTCTCGATCGGTTTCGGCTTGTGCGTCTCGGTCAGCTTGCCGAATGGCCGTGACAGGGCGCCAAAACTGATAGTGGGCCTTGGCCTCTGCAGACGCGATCCAGGCATCATCTGTCGCCATGTAAAACATTGCGTACATGCGCGCATTTTGTGTGGGAGTCCGGCCAGAGGTCCCCGCGATCTCACGCAGAATTGGATTCATGTCGATGAAGAACCAGAACCAGGCGGTCTCGGTTTGGGCTTCGGTTCTTTGAACGCTCAGCTTGCCACCTAGATCGCGCACCTCGGCCCAATCTTTCAGATAAGCCTCAGACGCCAGACTTGGCGGTGGTGCCACACGAGCGCTTTCTCGATGAGGCAGCGCCCAAGGCTGTAGGGACAAATCGAATTCAGAAATCGCGGACACCGTTTCGGTCGGAATGTAAGTACCCGGAGGCGCGTTGGTTCGGAATGGCGCGTTTGGATGTTCCGTCACCGCCATCCCGCGCACGAACGCTGCCTCTGCGGCCGACTTACCAAGTGCTGCTGCGTCTGGGTCGAGATTTGATCGTCCACTTTCACCAAAATCATAGAGCAAAGCCAATGCCTGAATAGCGGCAGCGTCGATGGCCTCATTGACTGGAAGGTCAGAGCTCGCAGGGGGCAAGCCCAGATAAGATGGGAACTCTTGCTCCACCGCGTTCGCAGCTTCGAACATGGCCAGCGCCACGACTGAGTCTGGTCTCGATGTTTCGAGGGTCCGCTCGAACCAGTCCACGCGGTGTTCGGCTGCAACTTCCATCCAGTAACTCACCCGATTGTCGCTCGGCTCGGATTGTGCGGGCAAAGCGAATGTCGAGCATGCCATGAGGCACGCGGAAAGGACGGCCACGCCTCCAAGTTTAACTGCGGTCACGCTAACATTGATCATGTTTCTCACCCCATTTTGATATAACAAGAAGAAGCTTAGCCAGGACGGTTCGCGCCAACTACTGTAAATTTTGTAGTAGATTGATGCTCCGGTTTTTGGGATGAATTGCGAATGTCTACTTATGGCCAATACTGCCCGCTCGCCATTGCCGCTGAAGTTCTGTGTGAACGGTGGAACCTGTTAATCGTCAGTCGCATCGTTGATGGATGTCACCGCTTCAATGACATTCACAAGGGCGTCCCGAAAATATCTGCGACCTTGCTGTCTTCGCGATTACGGATCCTCGAAATGGCGGGATTAATCACTAAGACCCCGCTCGAAACAGGCCGAGGTCACGACTATCAATTAACCGATGCAGGACGTGCCCTCGATCCAATCATCATGGATTTGGCCGCATGGGGACAGGCTTGGGGACGGGATATGGTTTTTGAAGATCTCGATCCTGCTTTCTTGCTGTGGAGCATGCACACGCGTCTCGATACGGATGCGATGCCAAAGGGTCGAACCGTTCTCGCGTTCGAGTTCTCCGGCGCTCCAAGAGATTGTAGTCGGTTTTGGTTGGTGTGCGATGATGGCGACGTCGAGATGTGCCTAAAAGACCCCGGCTTTGAAACCGACCTGAGCATAAACGCGGATCTCAGAACGTTTACTGAGGCTTGGCGAGGATTTAGAGATTTAAGGACCGAAATCGCCAACGGAAACATTCTAATTGATGGCCCATCTCACTTGGCACGACAGTTTCCAAAATGGTTGATGTTGAGCGCACTCGCCGGGATCGAAAGGCATCGAGACGGCCAAGAGAAAAACCTGGTGTAATGACAGGGGAATAGGATGTCTCTTGAAACCATCTACTACATTGGACAAACGCTCGCCGTCGTGGCCATTCTGTGTTCGCTCATTTTCTTAGGCCTACAGACACGTCAGCAAATTAGAATTGCGCGCGCGGAATTAGCGCGAGAGACAGATCGATACTGGGGCGTGTTTTTGCACGCTGTTCGAGACGATCCAGAGTTTAGTCGGTTAGTGCGCGTAGGCATTCAGCATTGGGATCAACTCTCAAACAATCAGAGGTTTCGCCTGAATGCGTCATGGCTTGAGCTTCCGATGGCACTCGCGAGCGCACCTCTATTGAGGGAAGCAGGACTTATGAAGCCGTGGCAGGAAAGTATGCAAGTCAATTTCGTGCTGAGTTTGCTTGGTACTCCCGGCGGACGCACCTGGTGGGATGGGGCAAAATTCTCCATCCCCAAACATGTCAGAGATCGACTAGACGCGCATCTTACGTCTGGAAAAACGCTCCCTCCGCCGTGGGATGAGTTTCTACCATTCAAGGCGACGCGAGAAGATCTGGAAATCGTCCTTGCAGCAGACCGAGCGCCACAAGCACCTCCCGTCGGTGATGCGAAGCCTTCCGCCGCCGACGACGGCCAAGACGCTGCATAAGCGATTGCAACGAGTAGCCGCGCCTCGCTTCAGGTCTCAGAGAGTAGATTTAACATCTCCGACGCGATCGCTTGCTTAGGCGGCTTGGGCAGGGAAGAGAACGGGCTGCCTTTGAACCACGAACTGAACGTGCGGACCAATGTCGCATCACCCGACACGCTGACTCTTCCTTCGTTCAGTGCAGCGCGGTGCGAGATTACGCCATGATTGAGGTGATATAGCGCCTGCAGATCACCCTCGACATAAACATCAACATCAAACCCGGGATCGATTGCACACATGTCAACTTCGTCACCCGTCGCAACTAACCACCAATTGGGCCAGTCAATCGCAGGAAGATCCGTAAATGTAATTTGAATGACCGTACGCGGCGCAGAGAACCCAGATGTATCTAAAGAAGCACTGTACGCGTAAACGAGGAATGCTTCATCCAGCGTCTCTGGCTCTTCTCGATCGTACAACCATCGATGACCCCAGAGGCCGAACAGTTGAACAATTGGGAGCGTTTCATGGCCAGCCTCCGTGAGTTCATATGCCGCCGCTCCATCCGTTTCAGTCCTGCGAACAAGCCCGTTTCGCTCAAGCTCGCGGAGCCGAGACGTCAGCAAACTGGGGGAGATTTTTGGAACCCCTCGTTTGAGTTCAGTAAACCGCGTGCAGCCTGCGTGAAGATCGCGCAATATCAGCATCGTCCATCGCTGAGATAGAATTTCGGCGGCGCGCGCGACAGGGCAGTATTGATCGTAAGTGCTCGTCATCTCGATTGGTTACTCTGCCTCAAAAAACCTCTCTAGTACATTTTTTGGACTAGATCGGATTTTCGCTTTGATGAGATCCTTGTTCCATTGAAGCTGAGGAACAAATTTTGACCCATTCAAAGTTTGAAGAACTACGCGCCGCCCTGCACGGCGAACTGCGCCTTCCGGATGATACCGGATACGATGACGACCGTCATATTTGGAACGCGATGATCGAGAAGAAACCGCTCGCCATTGCAAAGCCGAGCGGTGCGCGCGACGTGGCGACATGTATCAAGTTTGCGCGTGCTCACGACATTCCAGTCTCTGTGCGAGCGGGCGGTCACAATGTATCAGGCAAGGCAATTGTCGATGCTGGATTGGTCATTGATCTACGCAGCATGCGAAACGTGACCGTCGACCCGGGCGCCAAGACAGCGTGGGTTGGGGGTGGTTGCACGCTTGCAGACGTTGACCATGAAACGCAGCAATATGGCCTCGCCGCGCCTCTCGGCATCGTCTCGGACACAGGTGTTGCCGGACTGACACTTCACGGTGGTCTTGGATATTTACGCCGCAAGCACGGCTTGGCATGCGATGCTGTCCGAACATATGAGATCGTCACCGCCAGTGGTGAGATCGTTCGCGCAAGCCAAGACCAAAACCCGGACCTGTTTTGGGCGATGAGAGGTGCTGGTAGTAACTTTGGCGTGGTCACCGGCTTTGAGTTTGAACTTTACCCTCTTGGTCCACAGATTGTTCAGCTAGGGGTGATGTACCCTATTGAGCGTACGAGAAAGTACTTGAAATTCTGGCGGGACTTCATGGCGGACTCGCCTCCGGAGCTCGTATCGAACTTCCTTATGTGGAGCATGCCGGACTGGGATGTCTTGCCGGAACCCGTTCGTGGCCGCGATGTTTGTATTTTTGGTGGATGCTGGATCGGAGATGTCGATGATGGTCTCGACTACATCCAACCGCTGAGAGAGCTCGAGACTCCGCTCGCAGATTTAAGCGGCGCCATGTCTTACAATGAGATCCAAACAGGCTTTGATCCATTTTTCGTTTCCGGCGAGCGCCACAACTATTGGAAGTCGGCCTATGCTGATCGCCTCGATGACAACGTGATAGCTTTTCTCGCAGAGAAAGGCATGAATCGCCCCGACCCTTGGAGCCTCATCGCGATTTGGCACATGGGCGGTGGCGCATTGCTGGATGTGGGTCCCCAAGAGAGTGCCTTCGGAGATCGGTCAGCACCGTTCATGGTGAGCTATGATTCCAGCACGCCTGATGAGCGCGTCGTTCCGGCACTGATCGATTGGACGAGAGAAGCTTGGCGCGAAACGAGACAGTTCTCCGCATCGGGCGGTGGGTACATGAACTTCGCAGGGTTGATCGAAGAGGGTGATGACTTGCTATCAAGTTCGCACGGTGCAGAGAACCTGGCACGGTTGAAGGAGATCAAAGCGAAGTGGGACCCCGAGAATTTGTTTCGGAGCAATGCGAATATAGCGCCTGCAGCGTCCTAAATTTCGTTTGATTACTCTACGCAGGAGCGGAAGTAACTTCAGCTATGCGAGTAAAGCAGACGTTGGCTAAGCGGCCTAAAACGCTCTATCCCGGCACATTCTGAACGGTCGAAACTGATGAGGAAGATCTATATGAGCGCGCGAATCAACTGGAAGGCGAGACTTTCAAACTCATCAATCGTTTTGATTTCCTTCTTGACGCCCTCGAGTCCCAGGCGAAGCAAAATGGCGAAGTTTTGTTCTGATTTAAAAGAGGGCGGCAGCGTGAAGTCGCCGCTTTTCACCGCAGTTTTTGTAGCTTTAGTGATCAGATCAGTTAGCGCCTCATTTGAAGCATTCGCCAAATCTTGAGCGAGCGAGAAATAGAGGTCTGCGATTTCATCCGCATGGGGGCCAGAATGCCCAATTTGAAGAAGGTGTTTATCGCGCTCAAGCATTGCGCGTTCTAAGCGCTGCGGAAATGGGCCGGGTTGGTCTAGCTCCGTTTTTGCTTTGCAGAGCGCCTCAGCATGAACCCTTTCGCACAGGGCACGAAAGATGTGCTCTTTGTTGCGATACGTCTTGTACAGGGCTGTACGCGCGACGCCCGATGCCCGGGCGATGTCGTCCATCTTGGTGCGGGAATACCCGTACCGACTGAACGCAATCATTGCTGCGTTGAGAATGGCAAATTGCCGATCGGAAAGAAGAGGTGCTGACTGCATCGCTATTGACGTAAATTGACTTCGGATACTATGTGACAAATATTGTCATTTTGTCACCATCTGGGTTGGAATTGTTATGATAAATTGGATTTGGCGGACTGCGCTCGTACTTTTGGTGTTGGTGTTTGCGTTTCTCGCATGGTTCAAACTCACTCATGGTGGCGGCAAACCCTATCCAGATTTGAGTACAACGCCAACGCTCTCAGATGATCAGATCAGCGCGCCGATTGAGCTGCCTTTTCCCCCAGGCATGGTGACAAGTGGGCCAGACGGCCGAATTTTCTACACCTACCATATGCTGCATCGACCGGAACGATTTGTTGATGCGACGATCTTCGAGTGGCGCGATGGCGAGGGCGTGCCATTTCCAAACCAGGACATGCAATCTGAATTTCACGGCGCGATGGGCATCACGGTCGATACACACGACCGGCTCTGGGTGATCAAACCTGGAGCGCTCGATGGGCTGCGCACGCGGCTGATGGCGATTGACCTCAAGAGTGGGGACCTGGTTTTAGATCATACGTTTGAGGACGGGGAAGCCGGCTTCGCTCAAGATATGCGTGTGTCTCCGGACGGCCGAACGGTTTATCTCGCCGATACCGGCCTGTTCAAATTCACCAAGGCAAGTTTGATTGTTTTTGATGTGCCCACTCAGACCGCGCGAATTGTGTTGAAGGGACATCCGACGGTGAGCGCGCAAAATTGGGTGATGCGCAAGACGAATGGCAAACCTTACCGATTGGCATTCGGACTGTTGACGTTCGTCGTAGGTGTGGATGGGGTCGCACTAACCGAAAATGGAGAACAGCTTTACTTCGCCACTATGTCACATGACAGCGTCTATCGCGTGCCAACCGCCGCCTTGCGCGATACATCGCTCACTGATGAGCAAATCGCTGCTCAAATCGAGTTCGTTGGAACGAAGCCCATGAGCGACGGTATAGAGCTGTTGGATGACTCGACGATTGTGATCACAGACGTTGAGAATGGCGGGATCGGTCTTTTGACGCCTGGAGGGCCTTACAAGACGCTCAGCAAAGAACCCAGCGTCGACTGGGCCGATAGTGTAACCGTCGCCCCTGATGGAGCCATTTGGTTCACCGACAGTCGACTGACGGATCTGATCGATCAATTCGCAAACCCTGCGGACGAAACCACTATTCGCGAGCGCGGCCCATACTTCATCTATCGCGTCGAGCCAGAGTGATCGCATGTCTGTTGCGCTGGCAAAAGCATGGGTAATCGGGCGGACTGTTAGCCAGTCGAGCTCCTGGTAGGTTCGCAGCATTGGGCTGCGGACATGAAGGAGAATACGATGAACGTGTTTATTGGATTGGATGTCTCACTGCGGTCAGTGGCGATGTGCGTGCTTGGTGCCGAAGGTGATTTGATCGAAGAGACCAACCTAGATTGCGAGGTTGAGGCGATCTCAGATCATGTTCGAGCCAAACGCTATTCAGTCGAACGGATTGGTTTCGACGCCGGGACCATGAGCCAGGCCTTGTTCCATGGCCTTACAGCCGAGGGCTTCGATGTCGTTTGCATGGAATCCCGCCAAGTGTCGGCAGCTATGTCTGCTATGCGGAACAAAACCGACAAGACGGATGCACGTGGCATTGCCCAGATTCTTCGGGCGGGTTGGTACAACCCCGTTCATATGAAGAGCCGCGAGAGCCATGAGGTCAAAGCGCTGCTTGCTGCTCGAAAAGCCATCCTCAACCGCTGTATCGATTTGGAGAATGAGATCCGAGGGCTGTTCAAAGCGTTCGGGATCAGACTGCCATCCCGTCTCAGCCGGTTACGGTTCGATGAGAAAGTCCGGCCAATCATAGAAGCCGATGATACGCTCGCCTTCGCACTCCTGCCCATGCTGGATGTTCGGGGCGAACTCTATGATGCTTATCGATTGATGGAGAAGCGCGTCATCGCCGTGTCGCGGAAGGACCCGGTTTGCAAACTGCTGATGACGGCACCTGGCGTTGGTCCGATCACAGCCCTCTCGTTCAAAGCGGCTGTCGATGACCCAACTCGCTTCTGATCGTATCGGGTCGACCATCGTCGTTGAAGACCTGGGGCCTGAAGCTGATCCGAACCAAAGGCGTCCGGCGTGCCCGCATCGCTGTCGCGCGCAAGCTTGCTGTGATCCTACACCGGATGTGGATCACAGATACGCCATTCCAGACGGAGGGCGTCTCATGATCTAAACCACCCGAACACCCGGTTCGTCCTGGTCTGGACGAAGTGTGTGGATGACGCCGTTTATGTCTCCTGCGCTCGAAGACGAAGCGCGCGCAAAAGCAAGGCGCTCCATAACACAAGATCACACACATGCATGCAGCGGCGCCAATGCGATGCGCTAACCAGACTGCGAAGAGAAGCGTGACCCAGACTTGGCGAAGAGCCGGATCAAAGACGAGAATATGGAGCTTGACCCGAAAGCCCGATTAGAGAAGGAGAAATTAGTTTTGTATTGTCGTTCCTTTAAGCGCATTCCATATCTCGGAGGTCACGCGTCCCATTGCGATATCTCGTCGCCGGATCGCATAAATTTCTGTGTGCCGAGCCGGAAATCCGTCGACATTTAATCCCACGAGCTCGCCGCTGGCCAATTCCGGCTGGATCAAGTGTTCCGGCATGCCGCCCCAACCGAGCCCTGCCTTGATGACGGACTTCTTTGTGTTGAAGTCGGAGACATTCCATTTCTGTCCGCCGGCTAACAAGTCGCGACTCTGCTCGAAGTCTCCGCCGCCAGTTCCAGATACCACAACTTGAACATAACCCTGCATCTGTTGGCGCGATAGAATTCCGGCGGTGCTCGCGGGCGGGAAACTGTGATGGGCAACCGGTCGGATCGTGATTTGGCCGACAGGCAAAGTTTCGACTTGATCAATAGGCACCTCGTGCAAGCCCGCAAAGATCAGATCAGCGTCGCCGGTCATCAAGCGCGCCAGCGGACCGCCCATCATTTCCGCATCCACGCGTATATGAGTACTGGGATACTTCGCGCCAATCTCACCTAAGACCTTCAAAATGGGGTCAAACGCCATCGTCGCTGTCATCGCGATACGGACGATCGGTTCCTGCTCGCTCCTTAGACCAGTCGCCGTCGATTCCAGCGTCCGAACTGCTTCAAGCACGCGCGCGGTTTCACGATAGAAGACCATACCTTGTGAGGTGAGGGTTGGACGATACGAGTCGCGTGAGAACAGTTGAAGCTGCATTTCGTCTTCCAGCTTGCGTACTTGATGGCTCACCGCCGACTGCGCCTTGTGGAGCTTTTCGGCAGCGCCGCGAAACGTGCCGGTCGAGACGATTGCATCGAAGGCCAGGAGTTGATCGAGCGTCATAGAGACTCCAATATGATCTATGAATTAGATCATTATCCTGAAAAATCGATATTATCAATTTATCATGCTGGCGACTAACTGAGGGTCATCCAACTCAAGGAAAGGACCCTCAAAATGAAACTCTACTATCTTCAAGGCGCTTGCTCATTGGCGAGCCACATCATGCTCAAGGAGGTCGGCGCTGATTTCGAAATCGAACTAGTCGATCCCTCGGCTGGTCGGACAGCCTCTGGTGAAAACTATCGCGACATCAATCCCAATGGTTATGTTCCGGCGCTGGATATTGGTGAAGGCACGGTCCTGAGCGAAGGCGTTGCTGTCTTGCAATACATCGCTGACTCAAATCCCAACGAAGCCTTCTCGCCAGCGCTAGGGACGGTTGCCAGGGCACGCTTGCATCAGTTCCTGAATTTCGGTGCTGCCGAGCTGCACAAATCCTGGAGCCCGCTATTTTCGGATGCGTCTACCGACGCTGAGAAAGCCGCCGCGGCGAAAAAAGTGGCGACCAAGTTCGACTATCTTGAATCTGAATTGTCAGACGGTCGTGATTTCCTCGTCGAAAACCAATTCTCAGTCGCGGACGCCTACATTTTCGTGCTCAGCAATTGGGCAAATTTTCAAGGCATCGATCTCAAGGCCTGGCCGAACCTGGCGAAATATGTCGATCGCATCATGGCCCGGCCTGCCACAAAGGCGGCAATGCAAGCGGAAGGATTGATCTAATGGACCAGTCTGATCGAATTGAAATCAACGCGCTCATGTCGCGCTATTTTGACGGGCTGTACCACTCGGACAGTGACGTGCTGAGAACAGTGTTTCACCCAGAGCTCGCCTATGTAAACGCAACAATCGGCAATCACGAATTCATGGGCTTGGAAGCCTATATGAAACGGATTGATGCGCGAACACCGCCCGCGTCTCGCGGTGACGCCCGCGAAGAGGTGATCGAAGCGGTGACGCTGAAGGGCGGAGAGATCGGCGTCGTCGAAGCCCGAATGACGATGCTCGGACGCAACTATTCTGACCTTTTGACGATCATTCGATCGGAGGATGGTTGGCGTGTTCTGACCAAGGTCTTCACCCATGTAGAGCGGGAGAATTGATCCATGCCTTACGTCAATATCAAAGTCACGCGTGAGGGTGGCCCTGATGGAACCGGCCCTTCACTGGAAGAAAAGTCTCGCTTGATATCCGGTGTGACTGAGTTGCTGCAAGAAGTTCTGAACAAATCTCCGGCGTCGACTTTCGTTGTTATCGACGAAGTGGCCTTGGATGATTGGGGCATTGCTGGACGAACGGTCCGCGAAATCCGCGCTCAGTCCCGTTAGCAGACAACATTCATAACCTTCAAACAGCTTTCCTCCCGGTGCGACCTTGCATCGGGAGAGAGCCCCAACATCCCGAGGGAGGACATCCAATGGCCAATGATCGCTTACATCGCGACGCGGCGCCGACAGTTCAGGGCAGCTGCCTTTGCGGTCAAATCGCATTCGTTGTCACCGGACCCCTGAGTGATCCGCTCAACTGTCACTGTCGCATGTGCCGAAAAGCGCACGGGGCTGCGTTTCGCACCCGCGCTTCGATCCGGACGGCTGACTTCGCCTGGCTCAAAGGTCAAGCGCTGGTGAAACGCTATCAATCCTCACCTGGGGAGTATCGAACGTTCTGCTCCAATTGCGGGTCAAATCTGATCACCGAATTTGAGCAGAATCCAGATATCCTTGGTCTGCCTGTAGGCGTCCTGGACGACGATCCTGGCATTCGACCTGAGCGCCATGTCTTTGTCGGCGCCAAGGCGCCCTGGTTAGAAATTACCGACACGCTCCCTCAATCACTGTCTTGGCCAGACTGAGCTAAGCCTCAATCACAAGAGACTAGAAAATGACTGATCAAACTCAACCAACAAAACCCAAGCTTCTCATTGAGCTCATTCACGACGTCATTTGTTCTTGGTGCCCGATCGGGCTTCAGAACATTCGCGCCGCTATGACTGCACTCGATCAAGATATCGACTTCGAGCTTAGATTCTTACCCTATGAACTCAATCCGGAGATGCCGCCGGAAGGTGAGCCGATTGAGCATTACCTCATCCGTCGAAATGGCTGGACCCGCGAGCAGTTTGCCGACTATGCCGCCATGGTCGTCGAGAAAGCGGAGGCCGTTGGTCTTACCTATGATTATTCGAAGCGGACACACTATTATAATACCGCCAAAGCGCATCGACTGATCGGTTTCGCCGAGCAAACCGGGGAGCATGTTGAGATCGTAGACGCTCTCACCAACGCTTACTTTCGAGACGGCATCGATGTCTCAAAGACAGAGAATCTGATCAATTTGGCCAACGAAACTGGTCTCGACACAGTCGCGGCGGCTGAGGCGCTTGAGACGCATTCAATCCCAGATAGCTTGCGGTTGAAGTATCAACGCGTTCGATCGCTTTCCGTGAAAAGTACGCCGTCTTTGCTGATCAATCAGCAGGTGTTTGTTCAGGGGTCGAACTCCGCTGAATATTTCGAGGCAGTCTTTATCGATATCGCGCAAAACAAAGGTGAAGGCGCCTTGCGCGCAATGGTGTGATCTCATGCCTTCCGAACAATCCTCATTGTATCTCCTAATGCTCAGCGCAGGATTTGGTATTCCGGTGATGGCCGCTGCAAATGCCAATCTGGGGCGTAGCCTGGGAAGCACGTTCTTGGCGGTCGCGATTCTTTGCGTCGTAGCGTCATTGATTGCTGTTGGCATGCTAATGCTCAACACACCGGGCGAAGCGGAGCGAATTTGGCCGACCAACATCGCGTTCTACTCGGCCGGTATACTCTTCGTCATCTATATCGGATCGATTACATACGCGTCTCCGCGTATTGGTTTGGGTAACGCGATCTTTCTGGTGCTCGTTGGACAATTGATCAGCGCTGCGATTATCGATCACAATGGGTGGTTCAGCAGCGCGCAATCTCCGATCACACAACGCCGGTTCATTGGCCTTTCGATCATGGCGGTTGGAATTTACTTTGCCCGAAGCGAACCGCTCGTCTGAGTCGCAAGCCAAAGAAGACGTTACTCACAATCCTGCTTTGCACTCACTAAACACTCGTCGCAGAGCTATCCGATGAAGTCTAGCGTGGCCCTCAGAAATTCCTCGGATGCAGCCTCTCGATCGATCAAACTGTGATTGTCGCTTTCGAGTGATCGAAAAGTTGCGTTCGAGAGACTTGCGACCAGCTCTCGCGCGGAGTCTAGATCGACAATCTGATCGCCGCGTGAGTGCATAACCAATGTCGGTGCGCTTACTTGTGACAGGCGGTCGCGTACATCAATCCAGCCAAACGCTTCCATGAACTTGCTTACATTTTCCGCAGATGTCGTTTTGCGTTGAAAATCGCTGAACCAGGCGATCTCGATCTCGGTCGCGCCTGGAATAAAATGGGTGGAAATTAGATGGCGAAAGCTGGGATTGTCTGCGCCCCACTGACTGGTCAGCAAAGCTTGTATCGCCTCTCTTTCTGTACGGACTGCGTCACTGGCATTTATCTTCCAGCCTGATGCAAACCCACCATGTAGGACAAGATGACTTACTTTCTCGGGATGGCGCGCGGCATATTCTATCGCCACTGCAGCACCTTGGGACAAACCTAGGAGAGGAAACCGTGTTAGTCCTGCAGACTCGACGACCGATTCAAGGTCACTGACCATTTGATCGAAGCTGAGGGACTCAATATCCCAATCGGATAAGCCGTTTCCGCGCCCATCATAGCGGAGCAAAGTATTGTGCTCGCTGAGGCGTTGAATTTGCCCGCTATCTATCGGCGAAGTCCAATCAAATTCTAAGTGAGTGAGCCAATTCGCAGCCTTCACAATCGGAGGACCGGTTCCAGACATTGCATAGGCCAGCAGAACATCATCGGCCGAGCGGCAAAACTTGATGTTCTGATTGGCCTTCATCGCAGGCGTGTCCAAGCGGATAAATTTGTTTTCTGATTTGTCCGTTCGGGCGAATAAACTCTCGCGTTCAGCCACAAGCCAAGCTTGATACTCCGCACAATCGGGCAAATCCAATCCAGCGAGTGGTTCATCCGATAGATCTCCGGTTTGAAGTTCGAGTGCATCATTCTGAAAGTGAATGCGCTCGCGATCTGCATGGAGGCGGTCTCTGTTGGGCGTGTTCACTAAAGGGCGTAGTTTTGTCAGGGACCAGCGCAATGCCGCGCGCGGGTCGTCCGTGCGTTCCCAGAACATGTCGCACAGCCTCTTACGTCGATGTGGTCGGGGGTTTAGAACGAGAAACGCCAGAAGCGCTCGCGTCTTCTTTGACGCCGGTAAGTCCAAGCGCACGCCATCGCGCGAGAGACAAAATTCCCCAAACAGTGAAACCGAAAGCGCCATGCTCGTTTATTGTCCCTGTTGACCCGCTTCTGAGAAATACAACGCCGTATCACCGCAATTCCAACGCGAACGACAACGCTTGTTCCAACGCTGATCCGTCATAGCGCTCCTTCAACTTAACTCAAAGGAGGCTGTTATGCTTCACCCCATAAATCTGATGATTGGCGGTTTGTTTATCGCATTCATCATTCTCGACACTCTCTTTCCTGCGCGATCATTTGAAACACCGCGCTTGTGGAAGCTCAAAGGCGTCGTGTCCGCAATCGCCTATATCGCCCTGGCCACTTACTCACCCTATCTTTGGGTGAGTTGGCTGACAGGTCCGGTTCTGATTGATGCGAGCATTTTGCCTTTGTGGGCGCAGTGTTTGGTCGGGTACGCCGGGATCCAATTTATCGCTTACTGGTGGCATCGCGCCATGCACAAGTCAGATACGCTTTGGCGGATTTTCCATCAAATGCACCACTCTGTTGAACGGATGGATGCCTGGGGCAGCCTCTATCACCACCCTCTGGATGTCGTTGGCTTCACCTTTGCTGGCAGTTTCACGCTGACGATTCTGGTGGGGATTAGCGCTGAGGCGGCCGCAATTGTCGGTGTGTTCGGAGCAGGTGTTGTCTTCTTCACCCATTGTAACATCAAGACGCCCCGTTGGATCGGCTGGTTCATCGAGCGTCCTGAGGGACACGGTGTGCATCACCAGCGCGGACAGCACGCGAACAATTACGCTGAATTGGTGATCTGGGATCAGATCTTTGGCACCTGGCGCAATCCAACAGACTGGGACGGCAAGGCTGGTTTCTACGAAGGCGCGTCTAACAAAATCTGGTCGCTCTTGATCGGCCGCAAGTTGGCTTAAGCACGAATAGGACACCCGAAATGACGAAATTGAATCTATCAACGCAGCCACATTTCTATTTGACCGACGGAGGAATGGAGACCTTTCTGATCTTCGACGAGGGGCTCGATCTTCCAGAGTTCGCCTCTTTCGTATTGTTAAAGTCAAAGGCCGGAGTCGCGGCGCTAAGCGACTATTACTTGCGCTATATCGAAATCGCCGCAGAGCATGAGATGGGCTTTTTGTTCGAGACGCCGACATGGCGGGCGAATCCGGACTGGGGCGCACGTCTAGGATTGAGCTCCGCAGATTTGGACGAAGCTAACCAGGCTGCCGTCGCTCTGATGATCGACCTTAAACAAGAGTTTGAAACGACAGCGTGCCCCATGCTGATCTCTGGCTGCGTTGGACCGCGCGGAGATGGCTACGAAGCCGATGCGAATATAAATGCAGACCAAGCAGAGTCCTATCACTCGCCGCAAGTCCGAGCCTTAAGACACGCTGGGGCGGATCTGATCTCTGGTATCACCATGACCAATGCCCCTGAGGCGATAGGCTTGGTTCGCGCGGCGCAGTCGGTCGACTGCCCCGTCGTGATCTCTTTCACGGTCGAGACTGATGGCCGGCTGCCATCGGGTCAGCCATTGAGTGAAGCGATCGAGCAAGTGGATGCAGAGTCAAACTACGGGCCCGCTTGGTTCATGGTGAACTGCGCCCATCCAACGCATTTTCGAGACCGCTTGGCACAAGAAGAGGATTGGACGCAACGCATCGGCGGAATTCGCGCAAATGCCTCATGTAAAAGTCATGCGGAGCTGGATGAGGCAACAGAGCTAGATCGCGGTGACGCCAACGATCTTGCACAACGATACGCTGAGCTTTGCGACGCATTTCCTAACATTCGAGTTGTCGGGGGCTGCTGTGGAACAGATCATTCACACATCAAAAAGATCGCTGCGTCGCTATGAAATGAACCGGCTCTCCCCAACGAAAAATCGAATTGGTCCTCAAAACTCAATCGAATGGAGCATCTTTAAATGCTGAAACACCTCATTTTTATTTGCCTTTGCGGCTTCTTATCGGCTTGCGCTTCGCCGCTCGCTTCCGAGCCATCGGACCAACCGGTTACGCTCATCATCGACTTTGTGGCCACGGATGTTGGCTTAGCGGAATTTGACGAGATCATGCTTGGAGTTCCCGAAGGCATGCGTGCAGAACCTGGCTTCATTTCCGCAACGATTTACCGCGATATCGACAAGACCAACAGCTACGTGTTGACGGAGCTCTGGGCATCACGGGCATTGCATCAGGAACACTTTGATCGAATCGTTGCATCCGGTGATTGGGAGCACATCAACAGCCTTCTCAAATCTGCCCCAAAGATGAGGTATTTCTCGGAGAGACGTATTTCGGATTAGCGCTCGTAAGCGAAAGAGAGGCTCTAATCTAGCTCCCTGAACACCCTATTTCTATAACCAAAACGTGGCTGCAGTTCCGGGGGCTAGGCCCCCCTCATCTGACTGCGAAGAGAAGCGTGACCCAAGCAAGTCTAACTAAACCGCCAGGAAACCAAATTCAGAAGCTTGACTGAAGCACCCGATTAGAGAAGCAGACATTAGATTTAATGCGCAATCATAGAAAAAGGCTCGTTCTCGATGGAGTGTCCGCTTAGTGGGCGATGGCTCACTTGAGCAACGGCGAACCGTTTGTCAAATACCGAGCTGCGTAAGCGCGTCCTCGATTTTGGTTCTTCTAGCGTGATCCCGGAAATTGTAGTGGAATAGGAAATCCCTGCTTCCAAATGGAACGCCTCTTTCTCGGACACGCATCACGCATGCGCGGGCTTTTTCTTCGTGACCCGTGCAGCTGAAAACGATAGCACTGATCATGAAAATATAGAGGTGTGGTATTGGGGCATGCAGCGCCTGCTCAACGCACGTCACCGCTTCCGCGTCGTCTCCCTTTAGCAAGGTTGCGAGGCCTTTGGTGGCTAACATCCAGTGTCGGTGAGGGTCCAGCGGGCTTAGCGTAAGTGCATCCGAGACTTCAAGCTCCGCGGTTTCTGCGTTGCAAAGGATGTTATGAAAGATCGCGTTGTTGTATCTCCCGAACGCGTAGTTAGGATTCAAGTTCAACGCCCTCTCCGCCCAAACCATCGCTTCTTCTACCTCGCCATAGAGCCATTTCGCTCTTCCGTAGTTTAACGCGCAGTAGGGATCCAATTGATCCTTCGCTATTGCGCGCTCAGCATGTTGCAAAGCCAAAGTACGATGCCGACTGGTGTCCGTGTCGAACATCTGAAAGTGGTTCTGAAACTCGGTATAGGACAAGGCGGCTTCCGCCCGCGCAAAAGAGGGGTCGAGCGCAAGCGCTTTTTTTAGGTGCCCCTCTGCAATTAAGTTATTTTTTCGACTGTAGCTCTGCATATGCCGAACGCCCAAATGGTAGTGTCCCCATGCGTCGAGATTTTCCGACGGCACATGTACGAGCCGATCGGCTTCGTTCAGCGGCACTTGGATTTCAAGGACGCTGACGATGTCTCGCGCGATCCGTTCGCGAGTCTGGAGGACATCATCACGCTTCACCACAAAAGACTGAGCCCAAACGAGCGTGTGTGTGCGGCAATCGGTGAGCTCGACGATGATAACGTTCTTGTCGCCTTGGACTTCGACGGTTCCAGTTAGAACATAAGTGGCATTCAGTTGGCTCAGCACGTCGCCAAAATCTGACGGCGTATTACTGAACCGAAAACTGGATCCGCGCGCGATGATCTTAATCCATCGCAGACGGGACAAGGTGGCGATGAGTTCCGCTGGGATTGCCTCTGCAATTGCGTCAGTCTGGGCTTCCGCGCCAATCAGCGAAAAGGGCAAAACAGCGAGTGTGGGACGGTTCGTGTGGTAGGTATCCGGCGCGGATACATCTGGTGACATTGGTGCAACGGCCGAGCTGAACTGGTCTCCCGGGATCGAGACCTCTGCCACAAAACGGAAGCCAAATCCGTGAATTGTGCGGATGAATTTTTGCGCCCGGCCATCGTCACCTAGTGCTTTTCTGATCTGACCGATCGCCGTCGATAATGACGCATCGGTGACCGTAACAGAGGGCCAAATAGCTGCGAGGATATCGTCCTTGGATACGGCCGTGCTTCTGTTCTCCAGCAGAAACTTAAGGAGCTCGAAGTTCTTCTTCTCAAGCGCAACCAATCGAGAACCGCGCTTCAATTCGAAGCTGTCCGCATCAAGCGTAAAATCTGCAAACGTAAAACGCATGTCCGCCCCGACAAATCATACACCACCAATACGCAAGACTGAATGAGAACACCAGAATGCGAATGCGACTTCCTGCAATCTTGAAGAAATCTTCAGATCATCCTCAAGCGTGCTATTCGAGCCCGCCTTAGAACGCCAATCACGGTGATTGGGCATTCCAATCAGCATTTTCCATTCGCTTTTTGGAGGTTCAAATGAAGCGCCCAATTTTACTCTTTTATGGCTTGGTCTGCTATGTGCTGTTCAATGTCTCGTTTTTATATATGGCAGGGTTTCTGTCCGAGAAACTGGTGCCCAAGGCAATCAATGATGGCGCGATTGTCTCGCTCCCCATGGCGATCGCAATCAATTCCTTTTTGATTTTCCTGTTTGGGTTTTTCCATAGCTTGATGGCTCGCAAGCGCTTCAAGGACTGGTGGGTCGGGATTGTCTCTAAAGACGCTGAACGCAGCACGTATGTTCTGCAGGCGTCATTGTTTCTCAGTCTGGCGATGTGGCAGTGGCAGCCGATGCCGCAAACGATTTGGCAAGTCGAAGGTGCGCTCGCGCTCGCGATTTATGGCATCATGGCGATAGGCATTCTGGTGGTTCTGATCTCAACTTTTTTGATCGACCACTTTGAACTGTTTGGTCTGAGCTATGTATGGTCGGCTAGTCGTTCGAAACCTGCTCCGGATCCAACTTTCCAAACACCGCTATTCTACAAGGTGGTGCGTCACCCGATGCAACTCGGTGTCGTCATCACGGTCTTCGCGACCCCGCATATGACATTTGGACATCTCTTATTCGCGTCCGCGATGACGCTGTACATCTTCATCGGACTTTACTTTGAAGAGCGCTCCCTAGTGAGAGAATTTGGTGATGAGTATCGCGCCTATCAGCAGCGTGTGCCCATGCTTTTGCCGATCCCGAAAATCAGAAAACTGAAGTCGGGAGCCGCGTTGTGACCTGCCCTCAACACTCAATTGTCAAAACTGGAATCTTCAACATGTCCAAGTCGTCCATTTCAAGTCGCGACCAACGCCCCATCCTGGCGCTTCATGGCTCAGCAAGTTCCGGCGCAATTTGGCAACCGTTGATCAAGTCCCTTCAAGGCGCCCGCATTGTTTTGGCGCCAGATCTGCCAGGCTATGGTGCAAATGCTGATATGTCCGAGCTCGATGCATCGACGCGTTTCGGCTGGTTGGGTGAAGCCATCTGTTCACTCGGCGGCGAGTTCGATCTGGTCGGACACTCCTTTGGCGGAGCCGTCGCAATGGTGCTGGCCAACCAGTACCCTGACCGCGTTCGCTCGGTTGCGCTTTATGAGCCGATCGTTCCGCCAAATAGTGAAATCAAGGACGCCCCGGAGGTTCAGGATCTATGGTCTCTATGGACCCGCATGCTGAGACTCGAAATTGACGAAGCGATGGCACTGTTTTGCGACTTTTGGTCAGGACAGGGGGGGTGGGATCGCATCAATGCTCGGGCAAAGTCTCGACTGATCAAAGACTATGCCAGCGTTATGCTGGACTTTCGGCAAGTGTTTACGGGTCAGATGGATGTCACTGAACAGACTTATACGGGCCCAATAACCCTATTTTGTGGAGGTGCTTCTCACCCCATCGCAATGGCGATGAGCGAACGCTTGGCCAATCAATACGGGCAAGCCTCACTCAAGCTTATCGAAGACCTCGGACACCTTGGCCCTGTCACGCACCCAGAATGGGTTGTTCAGCACGTCATGACCGCGCTCAAAGAGAACGCAAATACAGCAATGGAGGATGCATCATGATTAAACGAATTTGGAGAGGATGGACGACGCCGGAAAACGCCAAGCCTTACCAGGAGCTGCTTTTGAACGAGATAATCCCGTCGATTGGCGCTCAGGGGATCCCGGGATACTCATCGACAGAAGTTCTCCGCGAAGACCTCGGAGGAGAGATCGAGTTTTCCACCGTTATGAGTTTCGAGAGCTTAGAAAGCGTAATTGCCTTTCAAGGAGCGGACTATGCACGTTGCTATGTACCTGAAGCGGCTAGTGAACTATTGTCTCGCTGGGATATAGTTTGCCGGCATTATGATGTGATTGCGCTAAAAGTGTTCGCTGATAAAACGTGACCCGGCGACTGAAGAGGTTGCTTAGAGCTCATTGCCTCAGAAATTGTGTCAAGAAACTCAGTTGCGATTGAACAGCAGGTTTCTGGTTTCGATCGTGGGATAGAATACGGGCCCTCTGCATCGAATACTTTGGTGACCTATTTGGTCTTTTCAGTTTTTGCTCGTGTCATTTTGCACTATGAGCTGAAGAGGGATGGAGCAGGCGATGTCGAACACTTGCAAGAATATCATAATGGGCCTGGCCGTAGCGTTGTTGGTTTCTTGTGAGCCATTCTCGAGCGACCAATCGGCGGATGGGCCATTGGAAACCACGTTTGATGGCGCGAACACATCAGAAAAACTGGAGCGCCTGGCACACGGGGAGCGCCTATCTGAGCTTCTGGGGTGCACAGGATGCCATCAAGCCGATTTGACCGGTGGCCCCTTCAATCAAGGTCGGATCGCTCCAAACTTGACCTTGCTCATTTCTGAGTATGATAGCGTTTCGCTCGATCGTGCGATTAGAACCGGCGTCGCACAGGATGGACGCAAACTTCGTCTGATGCCGTCGGAGATGTACCAATTCTTGTCCGATGCAGATGCGCAAGCGCTCGGTTCGTATTTGCTGAGCCTATCTCCTTTAGGGGAATCGCAATTGCCATTCGAACCGATCGCAGAAGACATCGCTTTATGGGATGCGGATGGCTACACTGACGCCAATACTCTGGGATTGTCTTGGCAGGCGTCAGAAGGCCCGCTGGACGCAGGTGCAGAATTCTCGCGCGGTCGGTATTTGGCCTTGAATCTCTGTACCGAGTGTCACAACAATCAATTGCAAGGCTATCCTAACTTTACGCCCAATCTGACTATTGTTTCAGCATACAGTGATGTTGAGTTAAAGCGCTTGTTGCTTGAAGGAAAAGGCAACACCCGTGAACAGCTTGGATTGATGAGTTTAGTCTCACCTGCACGAAACCCCCATCTAACTGAAGACGAATATCGAGATCTCATCGCTTACTTGCGAGTCAGGGCCAAAACTATTCTAGGGGACTAGTGCTGCTTTCGAGCAAGAGTTCAAATAAGCCCTGCTGTTCAAGTCGTCCTAAATAGGACGCTCATTCATTTGCTCTACGTGAGCAATGATTACGGCATTTGCAGAGAAACATCGCTCGGTCTATTCTCTCGGTTGAGATATTGGGAGGAACGTCGCGTGAGGTTTCATCAACCACTGATCTTTCTGCTGAGTACGTTCTTGATGGGCTGTGTCACGAGCACGCCCCCCGAAACCTCATCAGATGCTGCTAGATACGAATTACCCCCGCAGTGGACCGAGCAAGAGCGTGTTTGGCTTGCCTGGGTGCCTGCAGAAGAGACTTTTTACCAGCCGCCGGAGCAAACAGCTGAGCAGTTGGCAATACGTGCTGAAATCGTTGCGAAGCTAAGCGAGACGATCGATGTGACAGTGATGGTGCCGCCAGCTTTTGTGGCAGAAGCTGAGACTGCATTATCGGCCGCGGGCGCGGATATGGATCGTGTTAGCTATTATGAGCAAGAGATCGTCGAGTACGCAATTCGTGACCCGGGCCCACTCTTTCTCAGCAATGGCAAAGACTTGAAGATCCGAATGTTTGGCTGGGATTGCTACGGCTATAGCTACCCTTTGCGAGATCCAAGTTGCTATCCTCGCGGCGAACTGGGGCGGCACATCGCTGATGATCGGGGTTTGCCAGTTGAGCAGCTAAAAGTTCGCTCTGAAGGTGGCGCAATTGAAGTCTCATCTGACCTAATGATTGCCTTCAAAGACGCACACGAGTGGCGCAACCCTGAAATGACCGTAGAGGAGATAGAGAGAGCGCTACTCGAGGCCTACGGCAAAGACAAAATGATCTGGTTGGACCGGACACCGTATTCCGATTACGGCGGTCAGAAAGTCGGCCCATATTATGGTTGGGGTGCCAATGGACATACCGACGAGTACGTCCGTTTTGTGTCCGACACGACGGTCTTGATCACTCAGCCTGATAACAATGACACAGATACTGTCTTAGCTCGCGCCGACGCGGCCATAATGGCACAAAATAAAGCTCAACTGGAAGCCGCGACAGACATGAACGGCGCGCCATTGAACGTAATCGAAATGCCTCATCCCGACTTGGATGCACTTAAACAAGTCTGGCCCATGGGACCCTGGATTACCGACCCATTTCCATCCATGTTCCGCGATCATGAAGAGGCTGATGAGATCTATTGGGTGCCGATGGCCAGCTATATGAACTTTTTGATCTCAAACGAGGTGGTTCTGGTTCAAGCATTCTGGTCTGAAGGGCTGCCCGAAAGCATCAGAGAAGATGATCTGAAAGCGCAAGCCATTCTAGCGGAGGCTTTTCCCGACCGTGAAATCGTTCCCATCCAAACTTTGCAGATCAATTTTCTAGGTGGAGGTATTCACTGCATAACCCAGCAAGAGCCAAAGCTTTCTGGCGCTTAGAGGCGAAGGGGTTTTGGATCGCAAAATGGTTGCATAACTGCAGATCGCGAAAGAGGTCCATCGATGGCCCTTTGATCGGACGTGGGCACCTATCGGCAGTCAGAATTTCGTAGTTTGTGATCAAGAAAATTTACTGCATCCAAAATTACGTTTCTGTCATCAAACAAATAATGATCTCGCTCATAGGCCGTATGCTGAAACCGGTGAGAAGGGTTCAGCTCGCCGAGTCGTTCCATAATCGCGAGCGCCATCTCATAAGATGGCCATACGTGATCTTGACGCGCGCTCATGAGCAGTACTGGTTCCTCAACCAACTCTACAGCAATAGCGGCCTTTGCAGCAGACCGTTCGCGGTTTAAGCCCGCCGTGTGAATGGCGCGATACCCGGCTCTCCCCATCAAAACACCAACGGTTCCTTTTGAAAACCAGGGGTACTTCAAATATGGTACGGGAGCGCCATTCTGTACCCATGAAGACCGCCTGCGGAGTGTTACTTCACTGGCTTGCCAGACGACGCTAGACGGTGCTGCGGCGACATAAGCATCGGCGACCTTCCTTTGGCTCGCCATAAAGAGAGTGAGCTCTGCCCCTTTAGATACGCCGATGACACCAGTGCAGATATACCCATCCTTATAAGATCGCTTGGAAGATTCAATTTGTTCTATGATGGCATCCACGCTGATCTCGGCAAGCGTTGACGGTCCGCCTTCGAAATCGAAGTACCCGATCGTTGCTACAGAAAATCCAGCTCCAAGTAAGACGGTTGGAACATCGTCGCGATGCGTGGGGAATCCGCCCTCGGAACCGCCAATATAAATGACGAGTGGCGCCAATTCACCACGGGAGTCTGCTTGCTCATAAAGGCGATACCCAACGCCATTGTTCACGTCTGCCGGATGGGCGAACACCGGGGCGCCCTCAAGCCCAACTGGCAATGTCTCCGGCGGTTCGTAATCCTGCACCGCAAGAGCGACCTCCTCAAATGGGGCGGTACTCGCGCACCCTATGCAAAAGAACAAAGACAAAAAAGAAGCGCGAACTACTTCAGCGCGAAGAGGAAACGGCATGCTCAAACCCACGAATATCCATCAGTCCAGTCTACACATGGATTTTGAATTCTCAATTGCGAGCAAGGGCTGACACGTCGGGCTCCTGATCATCTCAATTCTCGGTCGCTACGCGGCCGATGACGATGCCTATGCAAAACTCTTTCTGTCAGAACCGTTCTTGTGACGAAGCGGCGTCCTTCATCCCTGAGATCAAGTTACTGATAAAGAATAGCGGCCAGACCAAAAGTGTGAAATTGGGAACGAACCAGGTGGGATCGAACTCACCTAATATGGCCCAGTAAGCGACCGCCATTCCGCCCGCCGTCATTGTCAAGATTAATGATATCAGTGCATAGGGGCGCCATACCGGGTCACCGCGCCGGTTTGCGGAAATGGCTAGATAGCCGAAAATCGAGAAGACCAGGTCGAGCGGAAAGAATGACCAATTCCACGCCACAACCTTCGGATTCTTGTAATCGCCATACATCATGTCTGGCGGTAGATGGAGCACGTCAAACAAAGCTAATCCAGCTATCAACCAGTAGGTCATAAAGAGAATGTCGGTGACGCTGATCGACAGCGCGAGTGCGCGGGACATAACGAGTTCCTTACATCTGAAATTGCTTGAGGATACGGTCGAGTGAAGCGCGGCAATCGGACTGTTGTTGAGCCAGCGTCTTTTCACCAGCAGTATGACGGGCAATTTTGAGCCCAAGCCCATCCACCAGCGCGACGAGGATTTCAGCGTCTGCGTCAGCGGTATCGGATAAAGGCTCGAGCAGCTCCTGAACGGCAGATTGCCAGTCGTCATATCTTTGGTCATTCTCACCTGCGAGTTCAAAGTCACTCATTGAGGCTCCCCAAAAAGCGAGCCAAACCTTCCACTCACGCAGCCGCTCGTCATCCAATGGAAGAGATTCCAATAGGACTGCTCGCAATCGATCGAAGTCAGATTTAGCGTTACGCGCAGCCCTCGCCATGCGCTTGGCAGCAGCAATATGGGCAGCCCTGAGCGCCGCAACAAGCAAAGCATGACGGTCGGGGAAATAATGGGTGAGCGCGCCCGTCGTGCATCCAGCTGCGGCAGCGACACGTCTCATCGTGACAGCGCCAAATCCCTGCTCGGCGATAACATTCCAGCTGGCATCGATGAATTCGACGCGTTTTTCTGCGGGGTCTACTTTTGTTGGCATGAGGTCTCCATTGACATAACATATGTTATATAACGATTGTTATGTCAATGGAGATGAAAGCAAAGTCATTGATTGGAGACTTGTCTGCGATTGGTTCAAAATTTCGCGCTTGCCAATCCGAGCCAAAAAGACATTTGCTGCGCGAGTAAAAACCAGCGGCTTGAAGCGGCGCCCTAAAACGGATGGAGTGGATGGCTCCTGCTCCCCAGCGTCAAATTGCGCCATAATACGCAGTCACCGTCGAAAGTGCTGCAACAAAGAGGAGCCACCCACATGCAAGTTACCACAATCGGAT